>Ga0070738_10001503_pt1 | contig 45728 bp, 39 predicted proteins | sample Coa_R2_2_FD_66446 | JGI IMG/M metagenome (GOLD analysis project Ga0070738, IMG submission 66446) | Surface soil microbial communities from Centralia Pennsylvania, which are recovering from an underground coalmine fire - Coalmine... | ecosystem: Environmental > Terrestrial > Soil > Unclassified ...
GAGCACCGAGGCATTGCCGGAGACGCCGTTGTCGCCCGATCCGTCGTTGCCGGTGGTGTTGCCGGGCGCATCGAGGATCGCGACATTGGGCGAGGTCAGAGCGCCGCCCGAGCCGGAATTTCCGCTACTCGCATTTGGTCCGTTCAAAACGGAGACATTTGTCGGACCGAGCAGGCTCTCGCCATTGCCGCTGTCGCCAGTCTTGCTGCCGGGGCCATTCAAAACGCTGACGTTCGTCGATGTTAGGCCAGAGTTATCTTTCTGGTTTCCAGTTTGAGTGCCGGGCGCATTTGCGATGGCAATGTCGGTCGCGACCAGCTTGCTTTGGCTGCTATTGTCATTGATGGATCCCTTATCCAGGACGCTAGCTTTCAAAGTCACCAGAGGGCCTGAGGAAGAATTGGAAACCGAGCTCGGATTTGCTTTCAGGCTAAGCGCCGCGATTCCGAGATCCGCACCGGGGACAACGATATCATTGTGATCGAGCTGCCTAAGTTTGGCATGATCGACCTCGCCCTCCGCGAGCTGGTGAATCTTTGCAGCCGTTATCCAGCGCTTCGAACTCACAAGCTTCGCAAATTTTGTGCTGACCAGCTTTTTTAACCCGATGGCCAGGTGGGATTTACCACGCGCGACATGCGGGAACGCGAAATAATGCCCCCGAGATGAATGGGAACTCATCATTCTGAGGTCAGGGGAATGGTAGGAGCCCTTTCCGAAATCGGCCGCACCAGAAAAGAAATTGCTCCCGCTGAAAAAGCTATTCTGTCCTCCCGTTCCGCCTCCATTTCCGACACCACCTAGTGCGCCACCAACGGTCCCAGAAACACCGGAGGTGACGCCGCCGACGGTGCTCTCTAGAGCGTTTCACTGATTTCTAGAATCTGGACGATTCCCTTTCTGTGAGGTTTGTGATTCAAGATGCTGGCTGGGCAGGAGGCCAGCATCGCATGGCCGGACCTCTTTCGAATGACTTGCGGGAACGTGTTGTGGCGGCGGTTCTTGCGGGCGAGAGCTGCCGTTCGGTAGCAAAACGGTTCGGCGTCGCCGTTTCCTCGGTGGTGAAGTGGTCGCAGCGGCATCGGGCCACTGGTTCGGTCGCGCCGGCCAGGATGGGCGGACATCGCAAGCGCGTTCTCGATCCGCACCGGGCTTTCATTGTCGAGCGGATCGAGCAGACACCGCATCTGACGCTCCATGGACTGAAGGAGGAACTGGCGGCCCGCGGCGTGAGCGTATCGCACAACGCCGTTTGGCTGTTCCTGCGGCGCGAGGGGTTGCGGTTCAAAAAAAACTTTGTTCGCCTTTGAGCAGGCGCGGGCCGCCATTGTCCGCAGGCGTCAGCGCTGGCGCTCATGGCAGGCCAGGCTCGATCCGAAGCGACTGGTCTTTATCGACGAGACTTGGATCAAGACCAATATGGCGCCGCTTCGCGGCTGGGGGCCAAAGGGCAAACGCCTGCGCAGCTTTGTCCCTCACGGCCATTGGAAAACCTTGACCTTCCTTGGCGCGCTCAGATGCGACCAGTTGGCCGCGCCTTGCGTCTTCGACGGACCAATTAATGGTCAATGCTTGCGTGCCTATGTCGAGCAGCAACTCGTGCCTGTGCTGAAACCAGGCGACATTGTCATCATGGACAATCTCGGCTCCCACAAGGCCGCGACAGTCCGGCAGGCAATCCAAGCCGCCGGTGCGAGGCTCTGGTATCTGCCGCCTTACTCACCCGACCTCAATCCGATCGAGCAGACCTTCGCTAAAATCAAGCACTGGATGCGGATGGCACAAAAACGCACCGTCGAGGATACATGGCGTCACCTCGGACAACTCCTCAAAACCATCAATCCAGACGAATGCCTCAACTACTTCGAAAACGCGGGATATGCTTCAACTAAAACATGAAGCGCTCTAGCCCGGAGGTGATCCCGCCGACCCCCCCAGTAACCCCGCCTACGGCGCCACCCGCCACGCCGCCGACGGAACCGACCGCCCCCCCGATCGACCCGACCGCTCCTCCAAGTGCACCGCCAAGGCTCAGACCACGTGCGGAAGTCTCTCCAGTAAAAGCGACTCCCAAGAGGACGACGCAGCAGCCCAATCGAACCGATCTTAAGTGGCAATTCTGCAATGCTTTCATGGCCGCAAACTCCACGGGGACCAAGGTCTCCGTAAAGTAATCCGGCCGAAATGAATCTTGCTCATTCAGGAAAGGGGATTTCTACGTCATAGATAATGCTGGGTTATGAGCATGTGTATACTTGTATGTTTTCGAATGGCGCCGCCCCCACGATGACGAGTACGGAAATCGTTGCCGTTGCGACGCAAGCTATTCCGCGACTATTGCGGGAACTTGTACCTTTGCTCCGTGACACTGCGGACTGTGAGCCAGCCGGGTAATCGCGCGCGCTGCCGCCGCAGGTCTGATCAGGTCAGCCTTTGTTTTTTCTTCGCCCCGCGTCCAGCGCACCCGCACTCGGCTTCGAAGTTGGCTCGGTTCTTGGCAATTTTAACCGCCTACGCGTAACGGGCAGATCGGCGGGGCAGCCGTGGCAGAAGGGCCACGCGTTGCTTGCCCAAATGCCTCGATCTCGGCAATGATTTTCAGGGGGGCCAAAAAGGGTATGGGCCGCATCATCGACCTGCTCGCCGCAGTGTGTCGCATGCGGCAGGCACGCCGCGATCCCGTCGCCAGGCCATTCTTCCGGCAGGTTTAAGGAGGAACCACCGAAATGAGCCTCCTTTTTTGAGACCCGGTGGGCCAATACGTTACACCCAAAACTATGAGCTAGACGACCACCTTTCACACAGGCCATAATGACAGTCTTGGTGCGGGGCTGGAAGGACAGCCGAAAAGTAGTCGGCTGCGCTGCGACCGGCAGAAGCGTGCAGTCTTGGACTGTCCAAAAGATTGCTTTCCTGCTCAAATTTGAACAACGGCGTTTGAAGGAATTCCGAGATCGGCCAACGCCATCGGAGTCACTGAGAGACAATACTCTCGATCAACGCCTTCCGGTGAGCGCAACGTCCCGAACGTGCGATTCCAGCCACAGTTTTCGCGATTTGGTGACCCGGTGGTGACCCGAGTAATCCAGGGCACAAAAATAAACGGCCAGGTAGGGCGATTTTCACGTATCATTTCAATTGGTGGGCGCACAAGGGCTCGAACCTTGGACCCGCTGATTAAGAGTCAGCTGCTCTACCAACTGAGCTATGCGCCCCAACCTGGCGGCCAGGAAATCCATCGCCCGGGCGCGTTGCGCGTCCGGTGCGGAGCATGTAGGCGAAGAGCGGGCCTGACGCAAGCGCCTCCTCGGCACTTCGCGCGAGCCGGGCGCTCAGCCCGCCAAGGTCTCCTCGGGCCGGTGGCGGCCGCGTTTGACCATCAGCTTGTTGAGCGCCGCAATATAGGCGCGCGCCGCGGCGACGAGCGTGTCGGGGTCGGCGCCATGTGCGGTGACCATCTTGCCGTCCTCGGCGAGCCGGACGGAGACTTCCGCCTGCGCATCGGTGCCCTGCGTGACGGCATGGACCTGGAAGAGCTCGAGCACGGCCTCGTTCGGCACAAGCGCCTGGATCGCATTGAAGATGGCATCGATCGGCCCGTTGCCGGCCGCCTGATGCGTCTTGCTCACGCCGTCGACATCGATGGTGAGCGCGGCCGACTGCGGGCCGCCGGTGCCGGCGATGACCGAAAGACCGACGAGCTTGATGCGCTCGTGCGCATGCACGATCTCGTCGTCGACGAGTGCAATCAGATCCTCGTCGTAGATGATCTTCTTGCGGTCGGCGAGATCCTTGAAGCGCACGAATGCGTCCTCGAAGGCATTCTCGCCGAGCTCGTAGCCGAGCTCCTTCAACTTCTCGCGGAAGGCGTGGCGGCCGGAATGTTTGCCCATCACGAGCGATGTCTTGGTCACGCCGACGCTCTCGGGCGTCATGATCTCGTAGGTTCCGGCATGTTTGAGCATGCCGTCCTGGTGAATGCCGCTCTCGTGGGCGAAAGCGTTCCGTCCGACAATCGCCTTGTTATATTGGACCGGGAACGAGCTCACGGCCGACACGAGCTTCGACGCGCGCGTGAGCATCGTCGCGTCGACCCCGGTGTGAAACGGCAATCTATCGTGGCGCACTTTCAGCGCCATGACGACTTCCTCGAGCGCGGCATTGCCGGCACGCTCGCCAATCCCATTGATCGTGCATTCGACCTGGCGCGCACCGCCCTTGATGCCGGCGAGCGAATTGGCGACTGCGAGCCCAAGGTCGTCGTGGCAATGGACCGAGAAGATCGCCTTGTCGGAATTAGGCACGCGCGCGCGTACCGTCTCGAAGAGTGCCCGGTAATCCTCGGGCACCGTATAGCCGACCGTATCCGGGATATTGATGGTCGTGGCGCCTGCCTTGATGGCGAGCTCGACACAGCGGCAGAGGAAATCGATGTCGCTGCGCGTTCCGTCCTCGGCTGACCATTCGACGTCGGCGACGTAATTGCGCGCTCGCGTCACGCTCGCCGCAATCATTTCGAGGACCTCGCCGGGCTCCTTATTGAGCTTGAACTTCATGTGGAGGGGCGAGGTCGAAATGAACGTATGGATCCGCGCGCGCGCCGCATGACGCAGGGCTTCTCCGGCGCGGTCGATATCCTTCGGCGACGAACGGGCGAGACCGGCGACGGTCGCTCGTTTCACGCGCCGCGCAACCTCGGTAACCGCTTCGAAATCGCCCTCCGAGGCGATCGGAAATCCGGCCTCGATAATGTCGACGCCCATGGCGTCGAGCAGCTCGGCGACCTCGAGCTTCTCCTCGAGCGTCATCGAGGCACCGGGCGATTGCTCGCCGTCGCGCAACGTCGTGTCGAAAATATAGATTCGGTTGGCGCCAGCGAGAGCTTCGCCGCTTTTGTCGATTACATCCGTCATGGAGGGTCTACCTTGCTTGCTGCTTCCTGGGCTTGCGGCGCTCCCCTAAGGGCCAGGGCATAGCCCGGCCGGCCCTCAGGGGCGCCTAAGCAGAAGCAGCGAAGCCGTGCGCGCGCAGGCGCCCCGGGCGAACTGCCCGGGCTGCTTGAGCTCCACGCCGGGAGCCCGCCTCAAATAGGCCGCGCGATTCACGAGGAACCTCGGATTCAAGTGATTCCTCGAAGGTTTAGACGAAGGGCAGGGGGAGAGCAAGCGCTCTGCGCCGCGGGTCGGGTGAGGCGAAGATGCGAACCAAGTGCCCGCAGGAAAATCAAGACCATAAGGCTCCCGTCACGAAAGATTGGCCGAAACTGGACTGCAATCAAAGGCATCCGCGGGACACGCTCCAGCCAAATCTGTTGAATTTCGGAACCCGCTTCAGGGTTTGTGCATTGTAGTCTGGAATTATTTTAAGACGGGCGGATTGGCCGCCGTTGGGCCAGGGAGGCACGTATGGATAAGAAAATCGTCGGGTTGATGGGCGCGGTCACCGCGACCGCACTCACAGCGCCTCAGGGCGCGCAGGCCATGCCTGCACAGCCTGAGAATATCATGCAGATCAGTTCTTACGCGCAACTGCTGGATCCGATCCCGAACGCGGCGCAAGTCCTGCAGGCCGTCGATTCAAGCGCCTCGCAAAATCCAGCCCGGATCCAAAAGACGCAGTACTATTATCATCACCATCACCACCATCATCACCATCATTGGTGGCGGCATTTCTTCTACCATCATCACCACCACCATCATCATCATTTCTTCTATCACCATCATCATCACCACCACCATCACGCCGCGTTCTTCGACACGTCGCGTTTTTCGGGACGTAATCAGCGCGGATGAAGACGCCTTGGCTCGAGCTTGAGAGGTGACCATGGAAAAGAAAGTAGCGGGGATCGTCGGCGCTCTGGGTGCGCTCGCTATAGGCCCGCAACTCGCGCACGCTGCCCCCGCTGCAAATCCGCCGGATCCGTTGCGCGTCGAATCCTATGCGGAATTGCTCAATCCGATCGCCAATGCGTCGGAACTTCTTCGTTTGGCCGATTCAAGCTCGAGCGAGCGCGCAAAGGTTGAGACGGCGCAATATCATCATCATCACCATCACCACCATCATCATTATCGCCGTCACCACCACGATCATCACCATCATCACCATCACTCGGCCTTTTTCGACGGGTCCAAATTCTCTTGACCGGCGACAGCGCCCGCGGTCTCTTGGCGGCGGGCCTGTTTCTCGCGCGACTTGGCCGCGCTCAGGATGTGGCGGTAGGTCCCATCAAAAACCGTATTGGTTGACGAGACCCATTCGGTCTCGGCGCCGAGAGTCTCGCGGCTCTTTTGAATCCGCCGCGCCTGCAATTCGCGCTCGGCGGCCTCCTCCATGCTCATCTCGACGAGTTCGAAATCGGCTTCGGCCGGGATGATGATGATTTGCGCCATCGGCTCGCCGGGGCGGAAAATATGCATCCGGCCTTCGGCCGGCGATTTGAACACGATGAAGAACATCATCGGCCACCAATGGCGCAGAAGCGCCGGGACCGCGATCGGGGTCGTATCCGTGGGATCGGTATAGAAGCGAGGGTGCGGCTCGGTGCGGATCGCCCAGCCTTCGTCGACTTTCAGATCGAGAAGAATTTGATAAGTGTAATAGGTCTCGCCGAATGTGCGGAACGGCGGCCATTGGGCGCCGGTGCCGGGATCGGGCCCGAAGTCGCCATCGAGGACGAGCTTTCCGCGATGCATCGAAACGCGCAGCTCGTTCGCAAACGGATAGAAGAGCTCGATCCCATAGCGCGCGCCCTCCGAGAAGGGCACGCAGTGCCAAGGATGTTCATGCGAACCATCCTTGCGCGGATCGGGATTGCCGCCCCATCCGGGCACTTCGAGCTTGGTCCGCCGGGGGCGCAGGTCAGGATTGTAAAGCCGGTATTTGACGGCGCGCATGGCTCACCTCGGTTGGTTTTTTATTTTAAAGATCAAACAAGTATTAGCCAGCCTGCCAAGCAGGCGCCAGGGGCCGTTTTTCGGGCGCGGCCGAGCTATGGGCTAACGTTGATCGAAGGCGTCAGTTTCGGAGTTTGTTCCGGAACGGCCTGAATCGTGAGGATTTCGTTGAGCAGGGCAAAATTTGCCTTCGAGGTCTCGTCGTCGAGGCGGATGGAATACCAATAGGGCCCGCGCGCAATCGCCACATAGGCATTGCTGGGCGGTGCCGAACTTCTTTCGATCAAGATGAAAATGCGCCGGTCGTCGCGATTGAGCGTGTCTTGCCGCAGACGATTGTCGATCCGGGTCTCTAGCGCCTGCGCCAGAAAATTGCGCCAGTCCGCATCGATCGAGTCCTGCGCTCCCTCGCCGGGCTCATTGAAATAGAACAGATTGGCGAGATGCCCGCCGCCGCCCACGCGGCAGGGAGCGGCCAGGTTGGCGGCAATGATCTCGTCGGCTTGCTCGGGCGTGGCGATGAAAATCTCCGGCGTCTCGGCCAATTTCAAAGCGCCGATCGCCGATCGCGTGCGGAAAAAATATCCGCCATGTGCGTTCCCCGCCAGGGAGATCAGCCTTGCGGAGGGGGAGATTCCATAAAGGCTGGACAGCCCGGTCCACAGCCGGGTCACGTTGACGCCCGGATCGGCACTCGCATCCGGCACGTCGCACTGCGTGAAACTGGCGGTGGGAGCGAGGGCCTTGTTATGCAGAACGAGATTGAGTTCCTGGTTCTCGGACGAACTCTCTCTTCCGCGCGGCTTCTGCGGCCCGGTCTGCTGGCTCGAGAGCACCATGGCGCCATATTGGTCGAGGAGCACGATCCGGTCCTGCGCCAAATAATTGTCGGCAAATCCCGGCGTCAGGCGGTCGACCGACATTTCCAATATGCTGCCGAGGGGAAAGTCGGAATCGAACATGTGAACGATCGATTCGGGGGCGATGGGCGAGGAAACTTGCTGAATGAGAGGAAAGCCGGTCACCGGCGTGTAGCGGACAAGTGCCTGATCGCCATAGCCGACCGTACCGGCAACAGCGCCAACCTGGCCCGCGAGGGTGGCGCCGCTCGTTCCGGCGCGCGCCCCGATATTGGAGGTGCCCCCGGTCACCGATCCGCTGAAGGCAACGGTTGCGTCGGCTTCCGCGACGTCCATGAAATTGGCGGTCTCGTAATTCTTGGCGCGCACAATGTTGAGCAGCAATTGCTCGGACGCGGTGTCGTGAATGACTTCGTTATAAAATGTTCGGCTCGCCCGGATCGAAGTCGGCCCCATGGTCGATCCGCAGGCGCAAAGCGCAAAGGCACACAAAAGCGCCGCCGCTCGCCACATTGCACGCCCCCTGCAAACCGAGCGGTACGCGCCAAGCCATGCCGCCCCAACAAATTGATTGCCTGCTATATTTGCGGGCCAGCTTGAGCGGCGGCACAATTTGGAGTCAATGGCTGGGCCTGTATTCAGCCGGTATGTTGCATTTATACATCAAGCGCAAGGGTGAACCCCATGATCCGCAGAATGAGAAAATGGCTGGCGCCCGAAGCGGTTCTCCTCGCCTGCTGCTGGGGGACGGCGCAAGCCTGCGCCAACGAAGCGCCACGACAATTTTGCGCCCGCATCGGCAATGACGACACGATACGACCGGTAACACCAGCGCTTGCGGATGATGTCCGCCGAGCCTTCGGCATCAGCGGCAAATACGCGCTCGATACGACGTTTTATCGCTGCGCGTCAGGCCGCGTGATGCTCTGCGCCGTAGGCGCCAATCTCTCGTGCGGCAAGGCTGATTTGCGCAAAAGCCTGCCGCAGGCCGATCTATGGTGCAAAGCACATCCGACGTCCGATGTCGTGCCGATGGCAGTCACGGGTCACGACACGGCCTATTTCTGGGTCTGCGACAATGGGGTTGCCCGGCCGGGTGAAGAGGTGAGCCTGATCGATGCGCGCGGTTTCCTTGCCGACAACTGGAAAGAGCTGAAATAGGCTTCACTTTCCGATCGATGCGATCTGGCGATCGAACCAGGCGAGCGCCTTTTTCCAGTTGGCATCATTCGGATCTCGGGCAATGAGCTCTTGCACCTTGGCGCGGCCGGCCGCGAAATTCTTTTGCGCATTCGCCTTGTCGCCGTTCGCCAGATCGGCGAGTGCGATCCTCTGATAGGATTCGACGAGCGTTCGCTGCACCTCGGCATTACCGGGAGCTGCCTTTGCGAGAGCCTCTCTGATCTCGAAGCTCGCCTGATAATGTTTCAGCGCCGCTGCGGGATTGCCTTGGGCGAAGAGGGCATCGCCCGCGCCGCTCTCAGATATCGAAAGATCATTTCGCCAGATTGCATTGCGAGGATCGATCTCCGTCAGATGCTGCTCGATGGCGATCGCCGCCTCGAACGAGGTCAGGGCCGCGCCGAAATCGCCCTGCACCGCCTCGAGCGCGGCGAGCCTCTGATCGGCGGCTGCGAGGTCGCCTTGCCAAGAGGCGTTTTGCGGATCGGACTTGGCAAGCTTCTCTCGGATCTTGATGCCGGCATCATAGGATTTGAGCGCACCGGCAAGATCTCCCTGCGCCATCTCTATGTCGCCGACATTGAGCTCGGCGACCGAAAGATCGCGCTCGAGACCGGCATTGCTCGCGTCGGCTCTTGTCAGGTCTTCTCTGATGGCGAGGCTTGCTCGATAAGATTTGAGCGCATCGGCGAGATTTCCCTGCGCTCGCTGGATGTCGCCGACATTGTCATAGGCGATCGAGAGATCTCTTTGCCAGCCTGCATTCGAGGGATCGGACCTGGCGAGAGGCGCGCGCAAGTCGAGACCTCTCTGATAGGACTGCAGTGCGGCGGGGAGATTGCCTTCGACCTGGAAAAGATAGCCCAGTCTTTCGTAGGCGACCGAGAGATCGCGTTGCCGGCCTGTATTGCCGGGATCGGCTTTTGCGAGACTTTCCCGGACGGCGAGAGCATCCCGATAGGATTTCAATGCCTCGGCGGGATTGGCCTCCATGACGAGCACGTCGCCGATCTTCAAATCCGCGACGGAAAGATCGCGCGACCAGCTTGCATCTTCAGGATCGGCTTTTACCAGAGCCTGCATGATGGTACGCGCGGCAGAATAGGATTTGAGCGCCTCGGCCAGATCTCCCTGGGCTTGAAGCAAGTCGCCGACGCTCTGATCGAGCACCGAAAGGTCATGCTGCCAGTCCTTATTGCTGGGATTGGCGTTCGCCACGGGCTCTATGAGCTCTCGGCTTGCTTGATAGGATCTGAGCGCGTCGCCGAGGTCTCCTTGAGCCGATTGGATCTCGCCCACTTCGTTCAAGGATAGCGCAAGACTGGCCTTTCGGAACGGGTCGTCAGGTCGCTGGCTGAGCAGCGATGCCAATATGTTGCGCGCTTCTTGCGCGGCCGCGAGTGCGCCTTGCGTCTCGCCCAACGCGAGGAGGGTATCGGCCGTCTCGTCGAGCGCCGCGGCCTTGCTTTTCATGAGGTCCGCATTGGCTTGGCCGGATTGCTGCAATTGGTCCTGCAATTGACGTGCGCGGTCGAGAATATCGGCGACCGTCGCCGCAGGGACGCCCACCGCATTGCGGAACTTTTCGGCGAGATCGAAGACGAGTCCATTGGCGGTGCGGGTTGCGAGCGCCAAGGTCTTCTCGGCGCGACTGCGTTCGTTCTGGGCGAAGAGACCGAAACCCGCCGCGGCCGATGCCAGGAGGAGAGCAGCGGCGAGCCCGATCCCTGTCCTTCGCGCAATCCGTCGGTTGGCGGCGGCAAGCTTTTCCGCATCGGCCAGGCGGCGCGTCTGTTCTTCCTCGCGCTCGCGCCGCCTCTGTTCCGCCTCGGCGCGGCGCGCCTCTTCGAGCGCCCGGCATTCGGCGAGATAGGCGCGATCGGCCGCCTCGAATTTTGCGGCTATGTCCGGCCGTGCGTCGAGGCCTTCGGCCTCGGTCAGCCTTTGCCCCTGATGCGCAAGCCAAGCCGTCGCCCTTCCATTGGCGTCCCAATCCCGCGCCGCGCGCTTGACACTTTCGAGCGCTGCGAGCAGGCCGAAGTCTTCGGCGAGCCAGCCCTCGAGCAGACCCCATTGGCGCAGCAGCGCCTCATGCGTCGGCTCGATCGTTGCGACATGGACATCCTGGCCCGCCGCCTTTTCGACCACCAGGTCCGTCGAAAGCAGCCGCTCTTCGACCAGAAGATCGATGAGTGGCATCGCTTCCGCCGGTATTTCGCTGCGCCGAGCGATATTCCGGCGCGGGCTCTTGCTGTCGGGATCGATGCCGGCGAGCCAGGGAATGAGGCCTCGACGCAGCAAATGCTCGCGCGCCAGCCGATCTCTCGGGATGCGCGGATCCATGTCGGCATGACGGAAGGCGCGTTCCACCGCCGCGTCGATCGTACCCTTGAGCCCTCCGAAGGATTCGTAATCCTTGAGGCGCAGGGCTCCGCTGCCGCCATATTCGCGATAGAGTTGTTCGAGGGTGAAGGCGAGCAAAGGCAGGGCGTCGGTCGCGCCTTTGTCGATATCGTCGAGCAGGCGGTCGACCAATTGCGGCTCGATCGAAAGCTTGCCGCCGGCCGCGACGACGCGCCGGGCAGGGCCTTCGATCACCTCCCGATAGGCATTATGTGGCATCGGCGGAAGGGAGAGCGGCATCTGCGCCAAGCCTTCGAGCGCTCTCACATTCTGCAGCGCATCGTAGGAATCCGAGCGGAGGGCAAAGATGGCGATGATCGCCGGATCATCGCAAGCCGCGAGATCGCGGATCAAGTCGAGTAAACCCGTTGCTTCCTCGGCGCCTTCGGCGCGGAATAATTCCTCCGCCTGGTCGATCGAGATGACAATGGCTGGCGGTTTGACGTTCTCATCTTCGGCGAGCATCTCGCGGAAGGCTTGGTCGGCGAGCTTTGCGAGTAACGGGCGCACGCCGTTCGCGCCCTCCTTGATCGCGCTGCGCAGCGCGGCACGCGCATGATCCGGGAAGGCCGCTTCGAGCGCCGAGAGAAATCCGCTCTCGCCCGTAAGCGCCGCGCGTTCGGGACGGATCGGCTTCAAGGGCAGAAAGCGACGATCCTCGCGTTTGAGACGCGGCAGGAGCCCCGCGCGCAGGAAGGAAGATTTGCCGGCGCCGGAAGCGCCGAGAATTACGAGAAGACGCGGCGGCGCCGCGGCGCTCAGGCCGCGCAATGCGTCGGTGAATGTGACGATCGGCGCATCGCGGCCGAAGAAGATCCCGGCATCGACGCTATCGAGCGCCTGGAGACCACGGTAGGGAGCGCGATCCGGCTCGTTTTCCGGAGGCCAGGCGAAGAATTTCGGGTCGAGGCCGGCCTTTTCGAGCCCGCCTTTGAGGCGCCGCAGGCCTTCGCGCGAGAAAGCGACATGTTGCTCTTCGTGCGAATTGGGGTCTGCGACCCGCAGAATTTGCAGGTCTTGGCGATGGGCGAGGTCAACGACCTGCCACGTGCCGGTCAGTTCAGGCGGGAGGTCGGCAATCGTCTTTGCAGCGTCGATAAGGACGGCGATGAGCTTTTTGTTGAGGCCGCGGGCGAGCGCATATTCTTTGAGGCACCAGCCTGAGGCGAGCCAGTTCGCCGAGATGAGGAAGATGACGGCTTCGCAGCGGTTCGCCGCCTCATGCAGCTTGCGTTCCCAGCGTTCGCCGGCGGCGATACCCCGTTCCGGATCGAGATCGAGGAAAATATCGTCCCAGCCTTCCGATTTGAGCCAATCGGCGAGCGCGATCGCGGCGAAATTGTCCTGGCTCGAATGGCTGAGAAAAATACGCGACATGGGCGTGTCGCCGGAAAGATGAAACGCCCAACGCTATCCGGGCAGGGCGGCAAAGACAATGCGGCCCTCGGGGCGAGGTAAAGGCATAATAAATGACCTATTCCGAGGGCGTCAGGACCGGGACGCCGGCCTGTTCCGCTTCTGGCGGCGCCGCGTCCGCCGCATCGTGCAACTCGTCGGCGCCCGCCGCTGCAAAGCGTCCATAACGCAAGGCGAGCGGCGGCAGGATGAAGAGGTTGAGCGCCGTCGAAGTAAAGAGGCCGCCCAAGATGACGAGGGCCATAGGCCCTTCGATTTCACGGCCCGGCGCGTTGGCGCCGACGGCCAAAGGCAGAAGGCCGAGGCCGGTCACGAGCGAAGTCATGAGAACGGCGGCGAGCCGGTCGCCGGCACCGCGCACGGCAGTCGCCGGGTTCCATTGTTGCGCATCGACGCTGACGAGATGTTCATAGTGCGAAATCATCATCATCGAATTGCGCAAAGTGATGCCGAAGAGGGTCACGAAGCCGACGAGCGAGCCGAGCGAGAGCACGCCGCCGGCGAAATAGACGGCCACCACCCCACCCACGAGAGCAAAGGGCAGGTTAGCCATGGTCACGAGAAGATTGCGCCAATTGCGCGTGACGACGGACAGCAGAAGCGCAATGCCGATGCCGGCGAAGATTCCTTTGAGCGTGAGATCGCGCTGGGCTTCCGCCTGTCCCTCTGCCGCGCCGGAAAAGACGACGTAAGTGTCGGGCGGCAGTTTAACTTTAGCTGCGATCTCCTTGCGCGCCTGGGCCACGAAGGAGGCGGGATCGCGGCCCTGCACGTCCAGCGTGACCGCCTGCAAGCGGCGCCCGCCCTGGTGCTGAATTTCGTAAAGACCGGAGGCGGCTTTGACGTCCGCGAGCTGGCTCAAGTGAACGTAGGTTCCATCGGGCGCCGCAAGCGGCAAACTGCTGATATCCGCAGTATTGCCCTGGCGGAGCGCCAATCTCACGACGACGTTGAAGACACGATCGTCCTCATAGGTCTCGCCGACCATGTCTCCCTGATAGGCGGTGCGGATGACGTCGAGAACGCTGCCCGGATCGAATCCCCAGCGCTTGAGATCGGTGGGACGAAGCCGGATCATGATCTGCGGGAGGCCGAGCGGGGAGGCGATCTCGACCGAGCTTGCACCGGGAACCGTGCGCAGCACGTCGGCGACATGGCTCGCCGTCTTGTTGATGACATCGAGGTCGCTGCCATAGACATCGACCGCGACGGGCGTCGTATAGCCGGAGAAGGTTTCGTTGACCCGTTCCGTCAAGAACGTATTGGCGTAGAAATTGAGACCCGGGAAATTGGTGAGCCGTTTCAACATATCGGCCTTTGCGGTTCGAGCCTCGTCGCCTGTCGGCGTCGACAGTTCGACCTCGAATTCGCTTTGATGGACGCCATGCGTATCGCCGGCGGCGGCACGTTCCGCGCGCCCGACGCGCTGTGCAATGGTCTTGATGATCGGCAGTTCCTGCAGAACCTGTGTCACGCGCGCGCCCATGCGCAAGGATTCTGAAATAGCGGTCCCGGGCATGACCGTCATATGCAGGATGAAATGGCCTTCCTGCAGGTCGGGCAGGAAGGTCTCGCCGAAGGTCGGCAGAAGCGCGACGCCGCCGATCGTCAGCAGGGCGGCAAAGGCGATTGCAAGCCGCGGCGCTCGTACCACCCGGCGCAGGACAGCTTCATAATAGCGGCGCGTCCAGCCGACGACAGGAGGAACATGTTCCTTCGTGCGGTGCGGCAGGAAGACGAGCGACATCGCCGGCGTCACGCTGATCGCGACGAGGAGCGATGCTAGAACCGCGAAAATATAAGTAAGGCCAAGCGGCGCGAAGAGGCGGCCGGCCACGCCCGAGAGCGTCACGACAGGCAGGAAGACGAGCAGCACGGCGAAAGTCGCATAGACCACGGCGCTGCGCACTTCATAAGTCGCCTCGAGGACCACGCGCGCGGCCGGCCGCGGTTCGCTGCGCTGTTTGTTTTCGCGCAGCCGCCGGGTGATGTTCTCGATGCCGATCACCGCGTCATCGACGACCTCGCCGAGCGCGATGGCAAGGCCGCCGAGGGTCATCGTGTTGAGCGTCACGCCATAATGCTGCAGCACCACGACCGCCGCGAGCAACGAGATCGGGATTGCCGAACAGCAGATCGCCGCAGCGCGCAAATCGAACAAGAAAAGGATGAGGACGATGACGACGAGCGCACCGCCTATGAGCAGGGAACTGCGCAGGTTGTCGGTCGCCGAAATGATGAAGTTGGCGGGCCGGAAGAGCCCGCCGTGTAGCGTCACGCCGTCCGCCTGCAGTGTCGGCTGAAGATCGCCCAGCGCCGCCTCGATGCCCTTGGTGACGTCGAGCGTGTTGGCGCCATATTGCTCGTCGATATTCATGATGACGCCGGGCTGGCCCATGATGGCCGCCCCGCTGATCGCCGGCTCCGGCGCCTCTACAATATCGGCCACGTCGCCGAGGGTCACGCTGCCGCCCTCCTGACGCGCGACGACCGTGCGGGCGATGTCGGCGGGTCCGAGCGCCTGGGCGTCGGTCTGCAAGGTAATCTGCTGGTTCGGCGTCCTGACGAGCCCGGCGCCGCGCACGCCCGTCGCGCGCCGCGCAGCAGCGAGCACGTCTTCCATACCGAGGCCGAATTTGATGAGCTTGTCCGGATGGACGAGGATCTGCGTCGACTTATCATCGCCGCCGAAAAGTTCGACCCCCGCAACGCCGGGAACCGAGAGAAGGCTCGGGCGCACGGTCCATTTCGCGATCGTCCGCAACTGCATCTGGGAGAGCTTGGACGAGGTAAAGCCGATCACCAGCACGGTCGCCGCGGTCGAGGTCAGCGGCGTCATGGTCGGCGGCGCCACGCCCACAGGCAGCTGGCTCACGACGTCGGCGAGCTGCTCGGCCACCAATTGCCGATCGTGAAAGAGGTCCGTATTCGGATCGAAATAGACCTTGATGTCCGAGAGGCCCTGAATCGAGCTCGAGGTGATCCGTTGCAGGTTCGGGGCACCATTGATCGCCGCCTCGATCGGTCGCGTGACCAAGGTCTCGACCTGTTCGGCGGCAAATCCCGGCGCCTCGGTTTGGATGTCGACCTGCGGCGGCGCGAATTCGGGAAACGCGTCATAGCTCGCGTGATTGAGCACATAGATGCCGTAGGCGACGAGCAGGCCGGACAGGACGAGAATGATCCCGCGGAAGCGCAGCGCGAAGCGAATGATGAACGCCTGGAGACCGGCGACGCGCATGATCCTAGTCCTCGACCGGCACCTGCGCGCGGAATTCCTCCGAGAGGAGCATTTGCGCGCCACGCACGGCGACTTCGGCGCCGGCCGGCAGGCCTGTAACGATATATCCGTCGCTCTCGGCGGGACGATTGGGAGAGATCGGACGACGCACGAAAGTATTGGGAGCGGTGCGGATATAGATCCAGGCTTGGCCTTCGAGCCAGACGACCGCCGAATTGGGCACGATCCAACCGCTGTCTGAAGATGTCAGGGCGAGCGCGACTTCGAGGTTGAGACCGGGCAATAGCCCGGGCCCCGAAGCCGTATAGAAATAGCTGAGGCCTTGAAGCTTGGGATTGGTCGTCGTGGCGGGCGAGACATAGCTGAGCTCGATCTTGCGATCGCCATTGAGTGTCGCGGTCGCCGAAACGGGCGGCGCGGCGGTGCCCGTGCCTGGAGGCAGGGTCACTTTGACGAGATAGAGCCGGCGCTGCAGCAGGTCGTTAATGAGATTGGCGCGATCGATGAGGGCCGCGCCGAGCGCGTGGCCCCAGCTCTCCTCGACGGTGGCCTTGACCATGTTGAGACGAAATTCGGCCGCCGCTTCCGCAGTCTTATCGACCTCGAATGTGCTCTTTGCGCTTTGCAATTGAGCCGTCGAAATATTCTCTTGGTCTTTGTAGAGGATCTGAGCGCGCGCGAAGGCGGCTTGCGAGGCCGCGAGCTTGGCTTTGGCCGCCTCGACTTGCATCTGCGCATCGAGATATTGGCTGTTGAGATCGGTGAGCGGTCCCGGATCGAGGATGCTGCCAAAGCCGACCACGGAATTTTCGGGCGGCGCTTGGCTGAGGCGCGATACTTCGATCCCGGCATTCTGCTGGTCCGCGTCGCTCAGCGTGAGAATGGTGACGCCGTTTTTGATCGTGACGCGGCTCGGAGGATTGGCAGCGGTCTCCGCGTCGGAATCGTCGTCCGCCTTGGTCTGGCCGACAAAGGCATGGAACGTCACGCTGGCGCCGAACACCAAGATCACGAAAAGCGCGAGGAGCGCCCAGGGTCTCGCCGAGGCGCGGCTCACGTCCCCGACTCCGGGTTCATTTGCGGCAGCGACAACATTACGTCAGGTCCATAGAGAGGCCGCTGCAAAGCGTCCTCCAGGCGGCCAAGCGCTTCTCGCTGCTGAACGACTGCATCGAAATGCGACAGCGCGGTCGCCGCAGCCTCGACTTGCGCCGTGACGAGAGTCGGACGATCGACTTGCCCGGCGCGGAAGGAGCTCTCCATCTGCTCGGCCCGATGCCGCTCGTCGGCGAGCAAAGCGTCGGCGCTGGCGAGCGTTTTGGTGGCTCTGCGATAGGCCATTGTGGCGTCGTCGATCGCGCCGATCGCGTCAGCCTGGAGGGCAGTGAACGCCACGGCCGCCTGCTGGCGCTTGGCATAGGCTTCGGCGATCTGGCCCTGGTTCTGGTTGAAAATCGGCAGCGTCGTCCCGAGATTGAGTTCGTACTGGTTTATTCCGTACTGGTAAGTATAGCCAGGACTCAAGGTGATATTGGGATATTGGTCGGCCACGGCGAGGCGCAGCGCTGCCTGAGCCGCCTGATAATTCTGCAGGGCCGCCTGAATATCGGTCCGTTTCGTTAACGCGTCCCGCCGCCAAGCGCCGGCGTCCGCGCTCAAGGGCAGGGCGGGCGGATGGTCGAAAGCCCCCATTTCGAGATCGATCCCATCGAGCGCATGGGCTGGAACGCCGATCGCGGTCGCAAGCTGCACCCTGGCTTCGGCCGCGGTCTGTTCGAGATTGCTTTCGGCGAGCGTCAGCTCCGACCGGTTGATGCGTTCGCGCGCGACATCGAGCGAGGAGGCTTCGCCGGCGGCCAGGCGATGTTCCAGCAATTCGACCAATTGGTCTTCCAGCGCCAGGCGTTGGCGCGTGAGGTCGAGGCGTTGCTGCGCCGCCCAAAGGGCGAGCATGGCCGCGCGCACACGCCCGCGCACTTGCCAGCCGGCGCTCGCGAGGTCGAAACGCGCGGCATCCACCAGGGATTGAGCCTGCGCGGTCCGCGCTTCGCGCTTGCCGCAAGTCTCGATGATGAAATCGACGACTGGACCAATTGTCAGCGGAGCGGCGCCGGCGGGAATGGCGCCCGCCACCAGACCCTGGCCCACGATATTCGCGAAATTGAGCACGGGGTTGGGATGCTGGCCGGCCGTGATCACCGCAGCGCGGGCTTCCGCCAATTTGGCGCGGGCGAGCGCAATATCGGGATGGTAGTAGAGCGCCGCCGCGGTCAACTCCGGCAAATCCCAGGCAGGCCTTGCTGCAGCGCCGTCGGAACCCATGGCAAAGGCGACGAAGCTGCGCAGGCGCGGGTCATTAAGGCTGCGGCTGTCGAGCGCCTGGGCATTGGCCGCCGGCGAGATCGGCTCGCTCTGATAAGTCACGCAGCCGCAGAGCGCCAAGTTCGCAAAGGCCGCCAAGAGGAGCGTGCGCGCAGACATCCCTCCTCCTCCAGTTGGGCGAGCCGCTAAGACCGGGCCGGATAATAACTAAGTGAAGTGATTGGGCAATCTCCAGCAGGCGGTTGGTTACGCCCTCGTCCCCGGGAAAGTCGCCGGGTCCGGTTCACTTGAACAGGGCCATCGCTTCGGGAGCGAGCACGCCGCCGGTGATGTCGATGGTTTCGAATGTCGTTTTGCCGGCGACATCGGCAGAGGTGATCATGATCTGTCCCATCTTTCTGCCGATCTGCTGTACGGAAGCCCCGAAGACGACCCGAGTTATGCCGCACCAGACGATCGCCCCCATGCACATGCAGCAGGGTTCGCCCGACGCGTAGATGGTCGTGCCGCGCAGTTTCTCCGGACCATAGGTCGCGAGGAAGCGGCGGATCGCGACCATTTCGGCATGCGCGGTAGGATCCCTTTGCTCTTTGCCGCGGTTGCGTTCTTTCATGAGCACCTGGCCCCCGCGTGCAATGACTGCGCCGAAGGGGAGGTCGCCGCGCGCGGCCTCTGCGATGGCAACCCGCATCAGCCGCTCGTCCTCTCGCGTTGCCGGCTGCCGGGCCGTGCGCGCCTCGACCTGTTTGGGCGGTAAAGTCCACCCGAGCGGCATCGCCGCTCCGGCGCTCGCGCCGATCAGGAGGTGCCGACGGTTGAGCGCGGCGCGGTGCTTTTCGGTTTGCATTTGTCCCTCCCAAGTGGGCGCTTTGCCGATCCTCGACCGCGGATATTCGATTCGGCGAGCGCGCGGATCTATAGGATACGAGGAGTCGTTGCGGTAAGCTGCCGTCGATGGGCCGCCGGAAGAACTGATGAGCGGCAAATCAGAACACGATGCTTTGGATCTATTCGATCCAAGAGCATGAACGTGATCGACTCTTAAAAGATTAGAGCGGGATTTGCGCGAAAAACCGGTATCCCGAGAGCGCTGGCTCGAAGTCGAATTCACGGGCGCCGTTCCGGCCGGGCGCTGGGTACGCCTGATTTTCGCGACAAGCTTCTTCGATCCTTTATATCGACCGCTCTTGCGCTGTGTTACCGCCGAGGGCCACGAAGATGCGATCCTGCCCGGCGCCTTGTTCGGACGCGGGATCTGGGTCGGCAAGATACCGGACGGCACGCGCGAGGTTCTGATTTCGCCTGGCGGTCAGGCGGCCGACTTCGTGCTGGAAAAGGTCGAAGTCGTTTCGCGCCTGCGCCTCCTCGGCGTCGCTCTTCGGCGCAATCCGCTTCACGCCCTGGCTGCAATCGGTGCGCGGCTCGCGGGCTTGCGCTTTACCGCAGATATTCAACTGCGCCGCGCGCTTGCGGCGCCGCTGCGCGACTACGGGTCCTGGCGAGCCGACCGTCTGCGCGAATTGGATCGCAGGCTCGAAGCGCCGCGGCCGCATTGGCAGGGCGGTCCTCATATCGCCTATGTCGTCGATCTAACGGAGAAATCGAAAGCTCTCGCGTGGCTCGAAAGGCAGCCCTATCCCAATTGGTCGCTCGTTCTCGTCGGGGCGGAGCCTGGATCGGGCAATGCCGATGATCCCGTGATCGCGGCAAGGGCAGGGGAGCCAATCGACGAAATTTCTCTTCCCGGCGATAGTTTGATTTCAGCCTTGAGGGGAGAGGCGCCGGCCTATGCGCTCGGCGTCGCAGCGGAAGCGGCGTTGCGCGATCCGCATGCCGATATTTTCTACGGAGACGAGGATTATGTCGATGCGCATGGCCGGCGCGTCGGGGTCGCCCTCAGGCCCGATTGGAGTCCGCGGCTGCAATCGGCGCAGAATTATCTTGGGGAGGCGCTCTTTTTCAGGATGCGCGCCTTCCGCGATCAGCCGGGCCTTGCCAGCATTGAACATGTGTTGCGAGCGGGCGGAGAGATCGCCGAACGGCTCGCACGAGACCATAAGGTTTGCCACATCCGGCGGGTGCTTTTGACGAGGACATCAGCCGAGAGGCCGGCGAAGCCGAAGATGCGGTCCGTTCGTTCCCCGACCGCAGCCTATCGCGCGAGCATCATTCTGCCGACGCGCAATCGTCGCGATCTTCTCAAGAGCTGTCTTGAAAGCCTAGAGCCGGAGATCGCGCGCCATGACCTCGAAGTGATCGTCATCGACAACGACAGTCGCGAAGAGGCGACGATCCGCTTTCTCTCGAGCCTCTCCGCTGACCGGCGATTTCGTGTCCTCTCGTGCCCGGGGAAATTCAATTTCTCGACTCTCTGCAACGAAGGGGCCGGCGCGAGTTCGGCGCCGATCCTTCTTTTTCTCAACAACGACACGGAACTTCCGCGCGGCGCGAGGCTCGATGCCTTATTGCAGCTTGCGCAAGAGCCGGGTGTTGGAGCGGTCGGCGCGAAGCTGATCTTTCCCAATGGCCGCGTGCAGCACGCGGGCGTGGTTCTGGGGATGGACAATTATACCGGGCATTTCGAACGTGGCCTTGCACGGGACGATCCCGGCTATTTCGGCCGGCTGAACGCCGCTTACGAAGTTTCTGCCGTCACTGGTGCCTGTCTCGCGATCGAGAAACAAAAATTCGAGGCCGTCGGCGGATTTGATCCGCATCTGGCGGTCGAATTCGGCGACGTCGATCTTTGCCTGCGGCTTGCGGAGCGAGGCTGGCAGACGATCTGCGCCGGCGATTGCGTGCTGATCCATCGCGAAGCGCGCTCGCGTGGCCTCACCTTGCGGCCGCAGGACCGCTATCGCACCGAGCGCCTCTATTTTCAGAACCGCTGGCTCGATCGGATCCGCGACGATCCTTATTTTCATCCGGCGCTGTCGCTCGATTCTCTTGGCGCCAGGCTCGGGTGAGGCTAGACCTCGCCAATGAAGGTCTCGATCTCGGCAAAATAATCCTGCCAGCTCGTGGCAGGACGAGGGACTCGCAAAGCAATCGGCTTTCGCAGGAAATTTTCGATCGCGGTGAGCCAAGCCTGAGGGTCGGTTGGGCTCAGACGCAAGAGCCTTTCGTCCACGATCTCGCGGAACGCGGGAATGTCCGAGGCAAGGACAGGAATTCCCGTGGTCAGCGCTTCGTGGACGGGTAGGCCGAAGCCTTCGGCAAATGACGGCATTAAGAGCGCGCGAGCGCCGGCAAGCAGACGGTGAAGCGCAGGCGTGGTGAGGCCACCTACCTCGATGACATGGGCGCGCAACGCCGGCGAATGCTCCAGGAGTTCGACAAAGGGTCGATATTTCCAGCCCCGCGCGCCGACGAGCACCAATTTTGGTGGCGCTTCGCGGGCGACGAGCTCGCGCCAGACGTTGAGCAGCAGGAGATGATTCTTGCGCGGCTCGATCGTGCCGCAACAGACGAAATAGGGTACGCACTCGCCGCTCTGATCGAGCGGCGCGCTGAAGATCGGCACGCTCGGAACCGGTGCGGCTAGAATCGGCAAATCGGTTCGGTCGAACGCGCGCATGTGATCGTCGAGCGCGGCTTTGACGAGCGCGCTTGCGACAATTACGCCAGCGCCGAGATGCGCGACATTGGCGAGCCGGGCCCTGTGCCGCTGCCGCTCGCCCAGGCGGAAGAATTCCGGATGTTCGATGGGCAGCAAGTCGTGGATGAAAAAGATCGGCTTGAAGTCGCGCCGGGCCTCGAGCCAGCGCCGATAGAGGCCGCTCCATATCGGGAATTGGCTGACGTTGATATAGCGCGCCGGCAGAGTCTTCGCCGAATGGCCGAAAGGCTCGCCCTGTTGGGAAAGCCAGCGCCAAAAGGTGGAGAATTGTCCGGAGCGCCTTCCTTTGATGCGCCACGTCTGCGGCATTGCGCCAGATTCTCCCGCAAGCTGCGCGGCGAGCGCGAGATAGACCGGATCTTGGCGCGGATCCCTGTCTTCCCCCCAATGGGAGCCGATCATCTCGATGGCGCGCGCCGCTGCCGCGGCGTCGAAGAATCGCGGGCCGAGAGGCGTCAAGAGAATCGCAAGCCGATCCACTCGGCCGGGACCAAGGAAATGTTTGGCGAATTCGAAATCGATACGGTCGATGCCGTTCGGCGTCGGATTGAACAGCCGCGTGATCAGCCGCGTGATGTCATAGCAGACGCCGGTCGCGTTCAGGTCTGGCTGTCCTCGCTAGCTCCAGGCACGACGAAATCCGCCACGGTCAGTTGATGATGCCGCCGGCACCGAGATCGAAGAGGATTCCCGAGAAGCCGCGGGCGATCGTGGTCAGCTTGAGCAATTGCGTGCCGACCGCATCCGTGATGACGATGATGTCCTTGTCGTGGACCTGGATCTTCTGCGCGAGGAAATAGCCGTCGGCAGTATTCATGTCCACCCGGTAGACCATGAGGGTGGTCGGGCCGACGAGCGGGACGGATTGCGCAGGCTGGCCGAAATTGGTGACCGCATCGGGCCCGGCGGCGACGGTCTGCAGGATGCTTGCGGCAAGCGGCGTGGGCTCGCGGCGGAACACATAGACGCCGGCCGGATTGCCAGCGACGTCGGTTGGCCCGCCGGCACGCGCCACGGCTTCGGCGAGCGTCACCGTCGGCGTATCGAAATTATATTGCGCCACTCTCGTCGTAGCGCCGAGAACCGTGAAGGTCTTCGGATTGTGGATCGCCACGATTTCATCGTTCGGCTCGATGACGACGTTCTCGTTCGGATCGTTGATGATCGCCTGGAGCGGAACGGTCGCCGCGGTGTGGCGGCGGATGAGGCGGATGTCCATTTCGCTGAGCGGATATTTGACGCCGCCTGCATAATCGATGGCGTCGAGCAGGCGTTCGCCGCGCAGGCTGAGCGGGAAAGGACCGGCCCTGTTGACGTCACCGCCGACGCTCGCCGTATCCGCCACGTTGTTGACGAGCGTTACGACGACCTGTGGATTGCGGGTTTCCTTGGAAAGGCTTTGGGCGATGAAATTGGAAGCCTGCAACGGGGTCTTTCCGGCAACGACGACCGCGCCGGCGAACGGAACGTTGACGGTGCCGTTCGGCTCGATGATCTGCGGCGCGATCGTCGTCGCGCTCGATTGCGGCGGCACATAGGGGGAATTCGAAGGCGTCTGCAACGGCACGGCGGTGGGATTGGAGAAAAGCGACGGGCCGCCGGTCTCGAAAATGGTCAGCGCAACCGAGTCTCCCGGCCGAAGTGCAAGACTGGGTCTGTACCTCAGCCGCTCGAAAATGTCCGGAAAACGTGCTTCCCTGGCCAGCGTGAGGTAGGGTAGCGTCAGCGAATTCACTTTGACTTCGTAGAAGATCCAGTTGGGGTCCCAGCGAGTCTCGATCTGATTGGTCGTCGGTCCGGCGGACGGCAGTTCCGCACACGCAGCCAGCAGCAGGGATGTTGCCAACATCACCCCCAGCGAGACGAGCGTTTCCAGTTTTTTGGTTGCCATCCTGCGCAAATCTTTGCTGCCGAAGCTTTTTCTCGTTGAAACGTTTACGTAGGAGATTGCTGCCACCCTGGAACGATTATGACTTTGCGTTTCTTGAGTCGCAAGGCGACGAAGAACGGATTTGGCTGTGCGTGGCTAAACTGCAACGGAGCACCTCAGCCCCCGCATTGGCGGCAATGTTACCGCTCTCCGGCCGAAGCGGCGCGATCCTTTAGAAAACGCTCGTGCGTGAAAGGAATGAGAATAAACCGCGAAGAGCGCATGTCGCGGCTTGGGAGGAAAGGGCCATCGATGGATGCGAACGAAGCGAGCAAAGAGCGCGTGAACGCGCGGCATCGGCTGATCTATATCCGCCAGAGATTGATCGAGCTGCGTGCCGAACGCGAGCGACTGATCGAGGAGCGGGATCGACTCAAGACCGAAGCCGGCAACTCGGAAGCAAGGGACGACTCGAAAAAGTTCTAGATCGGACTGCGGCCGGAACGTGCTCCGTCTCTGACGCTCTCACGGTCGAACGCGCGGCGCTCAAAGACAGACGGCGGAGCTGAGGGAGCGCCTCGCTGGCAGAGCGCATGAGAAACGAGCATCGCGCACAAGATTCAGTCCTGCTTGCCGATGCCGTAAACGGCAAGCACGATTTGACGCTCGACTTCGCGCGCACGTTGTGTGTCATCCTCGCAGTCGATGATGTGCGAGAGCAGAGCCGATCATTTGCAGATGTAAGCGCAGCCGCACATTGCGCCGAAGACTCTCGTTCGTGTCGATCGATTAATCATCAATCTTAAGTACGCGAAATCGATTCAATAAAGTTGCACTTCTGTCAAAATATTCCGACTGCATTTTGCGCAGCTGCCGCCGAGTTTCCTCCTTGCCAGTGCGGAACAAACTTTGCTAAAAGTTTATCAGTTCCTAAAAAGCTTTTCGGGAATAGAGGCCATTCCCAGAAGCTTTTTCTGAATTCCGTTTGCGGCGTTTTGTTGCGGGGAGTTTAGGTTATGAAGAGTATTGTCTCGGCGCCTCAGAGCAAGATTTCTCCACCCAGGGGAAGAGTGATAGTCTTCGGGGGAGACGGCTTTTGCGGTTGGCCCACGTCCTTATACCTCTCTGATCTTGGATACGAAGTTACTATCGTAGATAATCTTTCTCGAAGAAAAATTGATCTTGATCTCGGAACGGATTCGCTCACTCCCATCGCCTCTATTCGCCAACGCCTCGATAAATGGCAGCAAATCACCGGCAAGACGATCGGCTATCGCAATCTGACATTGGGCGAGGACTTCAACGAGCTCATTGGGCTCTTGTGCGATATCAAGCCGACCGCCGTCGTGCACTTTGCCGAGCAGCGCGCCGCGCCCTATTCGATGAAGTCGGCGGTGACGAAGCGCTACACGGTTCGCAACAATATCTGTGCCACGCATGACCTACTCTGTGCCATTGCGGAAACCGGACTTGACGTCCACCTGGTTCATTTAGGGACAATGGGCGTCTACGGTTACGGCACCGCGGGCCTGGAAATTCCGGAAGGCTATCTGCCGGTCAAGATTCCGACCCCGCAAGGATTGCAGGATCTCGAGATTCTCTATCCCGCCAATCCGGGCAGCGTCTATCACATGACGAAGACGCAAGACGCGCTGCTCTTCTATTACTATGCCAAGAACTACAAGATCCGCTGCACCGATCTCCATCAAGGCATCGTCTGGGGCACGCAGACCGACCAGACGGCACGGCATGAGGATCTCATCAATCGCTTCGATTACGACGGCGATTACGGGACTGTCCTCAACCGCTTTTTGATGCAGGCGGCCATCGGGCATCCGCTGACCGTGCACGGCAGCGGCGGCCAGACGCGCGCTTTCATCCACATTAGAGACACGGTGCGCTGCATCGAGATGGCGATCTCGAACCCGCCAAATCGCGGCGACCGGGTCAGCATCTTCAATCAGATGACGGAAACGCACCGGCTCATCGAACTCGCCAAGCGAATTTCGGAACTGACCGGCGTTCCCTATCAACACGTCCCCAATCCGCGTATCGAGGCCGACGAAAACGAGCTGAAGGTCTGCAACGCACGTTTCAGGGGCCTCGGGTTGAAGCCAACGCTTCTCTCCGAAGGGCTCATGGGAGAGGTCAAAGAGATCGCACAGCGCTATGCGCATCGTTGCGACCTTACGAAAATCCCATGCGTCTCCTCCTGGAGAGTCCCGCCCATGGTGGAGACTCAGGCGGAACAACCAGCGCGTCGGTCCCGGAAGCTGGCCGCCAAAGCGAACGGGAACGGCAAGATGCCGGCCGTTGCCAAAAGCGCGACTCCTCAACAAGTTCCGGGGGCGCGCCTCACCTGAGGCTAGCGACAGATCCGCAGGTCTTCGCCCTGATCCGGAGACCTGCGGATCCGAGCTGTGAGGAGCGCGATGCAAGCCGAAGCGGCATCCCCGTCTGCTGCACGCCACGGCGGATCGCCGCGCTTCGATGTCGTGGTGCCGGTGCATACGCCCGAAGCTGACGTGCGGCGTTGCATCTTGAGTCTCCTCAATGCGAAGACCGCGATCCCGTTCGAGCTCGTCGTGATAGACGATGCGACACCGTTCGAAGATACGCGCCTTCTGTTGCGCGAGCTTGCTGCCCGTGGCCTGATCACCCTGATTTCCAACGGACGAAACCTCGGCTTCGTCGCGAGCGCCAACCGCGGTCTCGTGCTCCACCAAGATCGCGACGTGGTACTTCTGAATGCCGACACCTGCGTTTACGACTTCTGGCTCGATCGGCTCGCCCAAGCTTTGGATCGCAATGAGCGGGCCGGAACCGCGACGCCGCTCTCCAATGCCGCGACGATTTTGAGCTATCCGTTCCCGCTCGTGAACAATGGAATGGATCTCGAGATCGGACCTCGCGCGCTCGACAGGCTCGTTGCGGATCTTGGCTTGTCGCCTGTCGAAATTCCGACCGCAATCGGCTTCTGCATGGCGATCCGGCGCGCGTGCATCGCCGACGTCGGCTTGTTGAACGCGGCACGCTTTGGTCTCGGCTATGGCGAGGAAAACGATTTCTCTCGGCGGGCGGTCAGGCGCGGCTGGACAAATCTCGCGGCAACGAACGTCTTTGTCTGGCATAGGGAAGGCTCCTCCTTCGGCGCGCGGCGCGCCGCGCTGGTCGCGGCCGCGCAGGCGCAAGTCGAAGCCGCGCATCCGGGCTATGCGAAGCTCATTGCCGAGTTCATCGGCCGCGATCCCCTAGAGCCGGTGCGCGAGCGGATCGATCTCGAGCGCATTCGGCGCATGCCCCAGGCGAAAGTCGTCCGACAGTCGAAGGGCAGCGACGACCTGTTCGAAATCGCCTTCGTCTGGGAGAGCTGGTGCCGCCGAACCATAAGAATGATTGCGCGCAGTCCAATTACGCTGCCCAATTTGCCCCTGGTACGCCCGGGTATTCCGATCGATCGGCTCGCTGCCATTCTCGTCATGGCGGGTGTCGAGCGGATCGAGATCCGCGATCGGCCGAGCGCATTCGAACGGCGGCTGAGCAAGGCCGGCGCCTGCGCCTCGATTCCGGTCTCGAGGAAAGCGCCTGCGCGTAAAGGCAATGAAATCAGGCGATCGGCTGAGGTCGGGGTAGGCGCAAGCTGATCCTTCGGCGGCTCGGAACGTGGCGCTCTTGCTGACAGGTTCGAGAGGGGGTAGCTTCTCGCAAAGAGGAGAAGCCGATGCGAATCGTCTTGGCCATAGTGCTATTCTTGGGCTTGGTTGCGCAGGCGGCCGCGCAAGCGCATTTCGCGGCGCGGACAGTTGCGGCGCGCAATGCCAGCTTTCTGCAAGGCATGGGCTTCGGCGTCCCCTCGCTTGCGGGCCAGCAGTTCCTTCCACCGACCGCTATTGGTCCGAGCGGCTTGACCACCCGAATGGGTACGACGGTCGGCAGCACCATCGGAACGCAGACGGGAAGCTATATCGTCGCGCCGACTGGCCAGTAATCGCGGCAGCCTTCGCCAGGCGACTTAAATAGCTCGATAATAGGCGTCTTCGCTCGTCCGCGGCTCGGTCGGCGACACCGAATTATAAAAGGTGATTGCATCCTCGACGTGATTGAAGAGGGTGAGTCTGCCATTATGGAGCACGCCTCCCGACCGGCAGAACCGGCTCGCCAGCCTCGGCTCGCGCGTAGCCAGAATGATTCCGGACGTTCTCTTCCGCATTTCGAGCAAGGCCAGGCATTTTCTCTGAAAGCTCTTGTCGCTCGCGGTGACCTTGTTGTCGAAGAGGTAGAAGTCGAACGGAAGCGCGTACCCGAGTACGACATTCAAGCGCGCCTTGAGATCGGCTTCGAGATGCGCGTTTCTTCGGTCGAGCGCCTTTTCAATTCCCGCGAACTCGACTGCGAAGTCGCGCAGTCTTTTGGGGTCGACCGCATAGCAGACGGCAACGAAATGAATGTATTGCGCGACCGTCATTTTGCCGCCGGCCCCGCCGAATCCGACCGGGAACGAGGCGGAACTCTCGCGGATAATCCTGCCGCTGCTTGGCCTCTTCAGTCCGCACAACAGGCGAAGCAAGGTTGTCTTTCCGCTTCCGGCCCCGCCGAGAATAGCGACGTGATCGCCGGGCCTCAAAACGGCGTTTATCCCGGTGAGAACGCGATAGGGCGGCTTCAGGAGCGAATAGCCCCTATAATCCACATTGACGTTCTCGAGGACGATCATTGGCCATCCTCGAAGTTTCGCGTCGCGCGCTCGACGGCGAGCCCAACCACGAGAGAGCCGAGCGCGAACCATACGAGATAGGCCTTGTCGAGCGTATGGACCGGATAATGAGGATAGATCCCCATGCGAAACCACATGATCGCATGCGACAGCGGATTGAGGTTTAGCCAAAACCGGATGTTCGGCGGCATGAAATCGACGACGAAGATGACTCCCGAGATGAGCATCAAGCCGCGGAACAGCACGATGAGAATCGTCACCCACGCTTTCGTCAAATGGATGATGGCGGCATTCACGAGATTTATGCCGCAGGCGAGAATCGAGACCAGCACGACGGACGTTACGCAGGCCCACGGATCGATAGGGATCGCCAGAGGGCTCACGAAGATTGAAAGCCCCCAGAAAAGGATCACCGTGCCGACCGACATCACGATGAAATCCATGAAACAGAGGATCAGGAAATCATCGAGCGAGTCGCTGCAAGGGAGCCGGTTGGCGCGGTCGACTTCGAAGCTGCGGGTACGTCCTGACACGCGAATGAAATAATAATAGGGAACAATACCCGTCGCGTGGAACAATATTGTGGAGGGCCCGTAGGGAGGCACCCGCAAGAGCACGTAGACGATAAAGCCGAATGCGGCGATAACGCCGACCGGTTCGAGAAACTGCAGGGCGAACGTGAACATGGTCCACTTCGTCCGCCCGTGGCGCCAGATTTCGCGGAGGATCAGAGCGCGGAGCGCGGCAGACCAATTCCGAAAGCCACGCACATAGGCGTTTCGTTCATGTGCACGGGGATCAGTAAAGGTCGAGAGACTCATTGCACAAGAACTGAACTCTTTGCTCAACAAAGTGAGCATCGGCCGAGCCGACGGCAAATCTAATAAAATTCGTAGTCAAGATTTCCGCTAAAGTCAATGAATCGCATTGAATCGCATTGGTAAATTTAACGCGATAGATTGACTAAAAGCCGCACGATGGTATCCTGTTTACTGTTCACGGCCTTCCAACCGAAGTAGTGTAAATAGTTGATCCGGAGTAACGGAAATGGACGCGGAGACGAGTAACGTGCGTAACAACGAAAGTTCGCAAGGCTCCCAGGAAGGCTTGGCGAGCGCCATGGATATGCGCATGCGCAGAGCCCGGCTGAACTATGTGAAGGAGCGGCTGAAAGATCTTCGCATCGAGCGCGAAAGATTGATCCTCGAGAGAGACAATCTAAAGGCGCTGCTCGACGAGGCAGCGCCAGGCTCGAGGTCGGGAAAATCTTCCGACTGAAGATCGCGTTCCACGGTCGGATTAAGCATGAGCGCACCGACCAAGGCCAAGCTTCATAAGGGACTTGACTTGCGGTCGGCCGCCCACCGACAGTAAGAACGCGCATTTTTGGTCGCGATAGGTGAGTTATGGATGCGCGGGTTGAGGAAAACGTTCGCCCGGATCTACTTGCCTATTCGGGCCCCTACGACAGCCTAGCGCGCTACATTTCGGCAAAAGCGACAGCGCGCCCGGCGCGCATGTGCATCCTGACGCAAGACATCTTCGGACCGATCCGCAATGCCGGCGTCGGCACCGCCTTCATGTATGCCGCCGAGATCCTGGCGAAGCGCGGGCACGACGTCACCATCCTCTTCACTCAAGGACGCACGTCGCACAGCGGGCCGATCGAACATTGGATCGAGTTCTATCGCGAGCGAAACATCAAATTCATCTGCGCTGAGAATAAGCCGACGCGCGCGCCGACACCCGCGCTGCAATGGAGCTATCAAGGCTATCGCGCGCTCTTGGAATTTCCGCCGTTCGATATCGTCCACTCCTCCGAATGCGGCGCCAGTCCTTATTACGCGCTGATGGCCAAGCGGAACCTCGGACAGTTTCGCGAGACGATCTTCGCCACGAAAGTGTCCTCGCCGCATTTATGGAACAGGCAGGGGAACGAGACGGCGCTCAACCTCGATACGGGATTGATCATCTGCGCCGCCGAACGCTATTGCGTCGAACAGACCGATTTCGTCATCGCGCCGACGCAGCACATGTTGGATTGGATGACGAGGCACGGATATCGGCTGCCGCGGCATGTTTGCGTCCAACCCAACCCCGTGCCTTTGCCCGCCGACATCGGCGATGCTTGGCAGAAGACCGGCGAGGTGCAGCGCATCAAGGAGCTTGTCTTCTTCGGGCGGCTCGAACCGAGAAAGGGGATATTGGTCTTCGCCGAGGCGTTGGAGCTTCTCTATCGTGAGGGGAGAAGCAAATGCCGGGTCGTGTTCCTCGGCAAGAAAAACGATGAATTCAATTTCGACGAATTTCTCGCCGGCTTGCAGGCCAAGCTGCCCTTCGAGTTTCGCGCGATCCACAATTACGATGCGGCACAGGCCGTCGCCTTTTTGCGCGAGGGAGGACGGCTGGCCGTCATCCCGTCGCTCATCGATCAAGCTGCTCTTACGGCTTACGAATCGATGCTCCACGGTATCCCGTTCATTGCTGCCGAGACCGGTGGAATTCCGGAGATCATTCATCCCGAAGACAGGGCGCGCGTTCTCTTTCTGCCGCGAGCACAGGCGCTTCATCGGCTTCTCGAGCGATGCCTCAAGTCGGGCGCGGCGCCCGCGCGGCTCTCGTTCGATCCCCGTGAGAATTTTGACGTCTGGGACGAGTTTCATCAGCAGCCAAACCGCGAGATCCTGCTTGGCGACCGACAGGAAGCCGCAGCTCTCTCAGGGGAGGAGAGCGGGGCGGCGGAAGTTCAGTTCGGTGCGGATGCGCCTTATCCGCTGCACGTGGACGAGCTTCTCGAAAAAGCGGAACAGGCGACCAGCACTTACATCATTTTATATTCGAACCTCTTGCGGCTCGAGGATGGAGAAAAGGCGGATCTCGTCGCAACTGCTGCGCGCGGCGGCTTCGATGTGGCCGTGCCGGCCTCGACAACAAAGGACAAGCCGCCTGAGACTTTCGTGAATTTCGAGCCGTCGCGCTGGACGAAGTTGGAGTTCAGTAGAATCGATGTGCCGATCCTCGTCATAAAGCGGGAGGTGCTGATCACGATTCTGAAATATCTGCGGATCAATACCGCCGTATATTTCACGAATCTGGACACGATCATTGCCGTCGCCTGCCAGCAGGAAAATTCGGTGCGGATCCTTCCGATGCCTTATGGCCAATTTGCCGGTCCAACCGCCCGACGCATTACGAGGAGGCAGCGCGCGCGCCAGCTCGAGCATTTGGTGGTCGGCCTGCCGCCCGACCTCGGGAACCTCTTCCGGATCTACGGCGGTCTTCTCGACGAGCGCGCAAGAGTGCTCTCGGTCCAGCCGGTTTTGCGAAATCTTCAGCGTCTCCTCAGAGTGCTCGGCAAGCTTGAAGCGCTTTCCGACGCCACGTCCGGCTCCGACGCCGCAAAGTCGAGAAAGCGAAGGCTCAACATTCCCTGGCGAGGTTGGCGAGGCGACAGCGTGCTTTGGCAGGGCAGAGTGAAGTCGATCGGCAACTGGCTGAATGCACTCATCCGCAGAGGAGGCCGCGATGGCGGATCTGGCAAATCTGAGGATTGAGGGCACGCAAGCGATTGTCGCAATCGCCGAGAAATTCGAAGGGGCCTCGCGCAGGGGCGAACAGAAGGTCACGATCTTCGATCGCAGCAAAGGACAGGAGCTCGAATCCTTCGGCAAAGTTCGGAAGTCGAAGGGCGGCGCCGAGTTTGTTTATCTTCTGCCGGCGGCACTGTTCGATGCAGCCGCGCATGACGTCGAGATGCGCTCGGCTCTGTGGGAAGGGGAACTGCACGCCTCTTTGGTGCCGCGCGACGAACACGGCGCTCCGATCAAGACTGTGCCGGTGGACGAGAGCAAACGAGACGCAAAGAGGATCGCTGGCAGGGTCGAATATTTCGATGGCGAAATCATCAAGGGCTGGGCTTACGATACCCTGCAGGCGAACAACCGGGCGAAGGTGGAGATCTTTATCGACAATGTGAGATTTGCGATCGTTACCGCAGACGAACGGCGGATGGATTTGATCCGGCGCCGGATCGGCGACGGGCGCTGCGGCTTTTTCAAGACGGCGCCCTCGGCCGTGCTCGACGGCAAAAGACACGTCATCGCCTGTATCGCCTCGCCAACCCGCACGTTGCTGGAGGACGGGATCATCGATCTCGATCCCCTCGAATTGCGGAAGTTTGTCATCAAGGAAATCGTCTGGCGCATAAATAAGGTCGAGAGCCTTCTTGAATAAAGGGTTCGCTCAAGGCGGAGCCGCTTCTTGCGCCCATTGGCTGAGAAGATTCTGATAGGCCGGATTGACGACGTCCTCGGAATACCATTCGATCGTCTTGCCGCCGAGCTCCTTGGCGATCTCGATATCCTGCGCCATTTCATCGGCATCGTGGACCGCGACAAAGGTCTGAAATTGGATGTAAGTGTGTGGGTAATGGGAACGGACATAAGCCATGATAGGCCGTATCTGCGCCGGGCCGGTGCCGAAATTCGGCCGCAAGCCTAACGCGCCGAGGCCCATGCCGCGCGCGGCTGCCCAATAGGCAACATCCATGTGAATGGGATTTCCGGTCGCGGGATCGACGTCGAGCGCGACCATGGGATAGATCACCGTCGCGTAAGAGAACTGCGCCTGATAAAAGGCCATCATCTCTTCTTGCCATTGCTTCCAGACGCCGGGCGAAAAACCCCACGCGTTGAGCTGCGCCATGCCATGTTCTCTGTCGCAAGGGCGCCCGCGTCGGCACGGACGCAAATAGAAGCCCTCGCTCCCCAGGCCCACGCCGATCCGAACGTAAAGAAGGTTCTTCCGATAGGGACTCGTTGCGAAATGGCGTGCGACCGCCGCCACATAGGCCTCGAAATCCGCTTTGAATGTTCCGTCGAAATAATCGGGGATCAGACCGCCCGTCGCATTGTCGCAGAAATGCGGGATCCGGCTTAGCTCCCAAGACGGAAGGTTCTGCGGCTTGTTGCAGTCGCGCGGATATTCGTTCGTGTAGCGGATGACAATGACGAAGCTCTTGCCGGCGTTCGACCATGCCGCCGCTTCCGCGTCGGCGGGGGCAAAATTATAGACGCCCTTCTGAACTTCGACCGCCGACCAATCCATCATGATATCGACGCCACCGACGTTCGGGTTTGCCAGGGCCGCCGGGTCGTAGTTGCCGTATCCGGAGACCCTGTCGAAATCGATATTCGCATAGCGGTTGACGACGCCTGGAGAGGTTGCTGAGGTCGGCAGAGGCAGACTGGCCAAGAGAATCGCGAGCAGGCAGGCGAGAGGACTCCCGGCGTTTCGCGGGCTGGCGGCAGATGCTCGTCTCAAACTATTCGCGACCGGGATTTTGTTCATAGACTAGACCTTCCGCAACTCGGCGATCTTCCGAATGATCGCTGGCTCGGCGAGCCGCCAGAATGGCTGTGACCATGCCGGTGCGGGCTCCTGCGCATCTTTTACCGGATAGATCTGTTCGAGAATGGCGGAATTCGGCAAGTGATGAAAATCGGTCCAGGTCTTCAAATTCTCTCCATTGTCGAATGAAGGATGGGGGACCAGAGCGCCATGTCTGAGGGCCCGATCGAGCTTTCTTGCCAGGCTCTCGGCGTGCGGTTCGACGAGAACTTCTGCCTGGTCCTGCGCGGCGACGAGCTCCGGCGTCCCCCCGACATCTGACGCGACGAACGGCAAATGTGCCAAGAGCGCCTCATAGACGGCGATCGAGGAATTTTCGATGAGCGACGGCATGACCGCGAGCCGTCCCTCGGCTTGAAGATAGGTCAAGGCCGCATATCGATCATATGCCAGTTGCAAATTCGGCTTCGGGGACCAGCCAGCCGTGCGTTTGCGCAGCCATTGCACGCTGGGCTCGCCGTCGCGCATGGCCATTCCTTCCTTTCCGAGAAAGGTGGTCGCGGGAAAGCTTCCGGATTTCCTCGCAACGGCTTCGACCGCATCGCAAAACACAGCCAATCCTTTGCGCGGCTCGAGCCTGCCGAAAAATACGAGTTCCGTGACAGGAACGCGCTCGCCGGCGCGCCGTGCGGGGTTCGGCAGAGGCGGCGCCATAACATTCGGCTGGGCGAAGACGCGGCCAGCCGGCATGGCGAAACCTCGCGCCGTCATCCAGGCAAGGAGATGATTGCTGCCGCCGATCACGAGGTCGGCAAGCGCAATCGAGCCGCGCTCGGCTTCGATGATCGACCTGTCCGATGGCGCGATTTTGCGGCCGACGCTCTCAAGCACCCATTCGCGTGGCGAAGACGATTTGACGGCAAAGATCCGATCCGCGAACGCCAGGCGAAGATGTTTGGCGACGAGACTGAAGTAGCCGGCGCCGCGCCATTCGGAAACATGGACGAGATCGTATCTTTCTCCGAGGAGATGGACGAAGAGATTATAGGACGTCTGCAGAGCCGGTTCACCCGCCAAGCCGAAATCGTCTTTGTGCGCCGCGTCCGCCACCGGGACCAATGCGATGTGCTTCTTGGCGTAATGTTCGATCCAGTCGCCGACCGAGCCGTCGTCGACTTCTTCGCCGCGAAGATAAGCGACGGTCACGTCATGACCCTCGCGCGCGAGCAATTCCGCGAGCTCCGCATAGGCCGATCCAATTCCGCCGTTGCGCGAAGGACCGGCAATATCGGGCGTGGCGATGCAGACGGATTTTTTGATGACCTGGCCGGTCTGCCGGATCGTGGAGAGGCGCGGATAAGCGAGGCTCCGAGACGCAGGGGCTGGTCCAGGAGCTAAACGCTCCTTGACCGCAGCAAGCGCGCGAGAGAAGTATTGGCGGCGTCCTTCGCTCAACGGAATTGCCGGAAATATTTTCGGGCCGAGGCGAGCATAAAGATCATTGCACCTGAAATATTTTAGCTCGGCGTCTTTTCTGCGACAACAGATTCGAAATGTAATCTGCAGGTCATGAAAAGAAGCTATTCTCCTCGTTTACTTTAATAGACAGAAGCGGGTTCCCAAGATTTTGAAGCGGTCAGTCCGGTTGTTTCACGCACAATACCTACAATTTGTTGCAGCACACGCATGCTCGCCAAAATATTTGCTGGGCAGCGCAGCCGATCGATGGTAGATTAATAAAATCTTACGGCGCTTTCAAAACGTTAAGGCTGAGTATTTGGCATCCGTCTTGCTCAAATGCTCGTCAAACGGCCGCCGAACCGGACTTCCAGGGGCGGTTGCCGGCCGCGCCGTGTAAAAGTGTCTCTGTACCGGCCCATTTTGGGTCGCTTTGCGTAGAAAGACCGTGACCGACAAAACCGAAGACAGTCCCGTTGAGACTGAAGCCGCAGAAGCGAGCACGGAAACCGTTCAAGCGACTTCGGTCGCGTCGAGCGCGGACGTGCGGCCACGCCGTTTGCCGCGGGTTGAAGATGCCCCGCCCTTCAGTCAAATCGTTCGAGATCGCGCCGCACGACCACAGCAGTCCGCAGCCGATTTCGAGGCGCTGATCAAAAATGCCGGAGCAATTTTCCGGACGTCCGGGATAGACGGCAAAGCCGACGCCGGCGAGTCTCTCCTGAAGGATGGCGAGGGCGCGCGGCCTTTATCTCGCGATCTCCCACGTGCTGCGCCAACGCCCAAGGGCGACGCGCCAGTGCCATCGCCGGTCGATCGGTTGCAGCTTCAGCGCGAGAACCGGCCTGCCGGTTCAAACGCGGCCGTTTCGGAACGTATCTCACCGAACAAGCCTGCCTCTGCCGAGAGACCGGCTCCCGTATTGAGCCAGCCTGCTCCCGTTCCGAGCCAGCCGGATCGTGCGGCGCGTCAAGCTCCCGTCTCGAGCAGACCTGTCCCTCTCCCGATCAAGCCCGCGGCGGCCGAAAAGCCTGCTGCCAGTAAGCCCGCACTCGAAAAGCCTGCGGCCATGCCCGCCATGATCGCAGCCTCGGCGCGCGCGGCGGCTGCGCCGAACGTTCAGGCAGGTGAGAGAGCGAACAAGACGGAAACGTCCGGCGCCGTGGCGGAATATGCGCCGCATTTGCCGAACCTCCTGCCGCCGAGCTTGCCTGCGATCCTCGACGGCCCGGTTCCGTCGCCCGTCGATCATCTGCTTGCCCCGCAAAGTTTGCGTCAGCCGGTCCCGAGCGAAGCCCCAAGTCTTCGGCTCTATTCGGTCGAGCCTGTCGAAGAAGAGGACCTTGCGCCCCCTCCTTATTCGTTGCCCCAGAAAATCAGAGGTCCGTCACGACTCGACGTGATCCTCTTTCTCGTCTGCTTCGTGCTGCCCACGCTGGTCGGTGGCGTCTATTTCGGTTTCATCGCAAGCAAGCAATATGTGTCGGAGTTCCGCTTCAATGTGGTGGACACGAGCGACAGCGCCGCGGGGGTGGGAGGATTAGCTTCGGTGCTCAGCAGCACCGGACTGGGTCCAACGGTGGCTGCCAGCTATTCGGTTGCCGACTACATTACGAGCCCGCAGGCCCTCAAGGATGTAGAGAAGAAGATTCCGCTTCGCCAATATTTCACGACCAAGGAAGCCGATTGGTGGGCAAGACTCAATCCTTCCGCCTCAGAAGAGAAGTTCCTCTACTACTGGCAGAAGATGGTCTATTCCGATTATGACCCGGTAACGGGAATAGCGAACGCCTCCGTGCGCGCCTTTGATCCGACCGCGGCGTATACGATCAGCCGGACGCTGCTTTCGAACGCTGAAGCGCTGGTCAACGAAATGCAAGCGCGCCGCTACAACGACGCGGTTCGTTTTGCCCAGCTCGAAGTCGATCGCGCAAACGCCAAGCTGACGGATCTGCGCAAGCAAATGCTCGCCCTGCGCGACAAGACCGGAGTGGTCGAGCCCGGCAATAGTGCCGTTGCGGAGAACATTCAACTCGCGACCAATCTGCGCCTCTCCCTTGTCCAGCTGCAAGGCCAGCTCGCCTCGATCAAAATGGGCAATCCGCAGTCGCCTCTCATCCCGCCGCTCAACGACCGCATCAAAGGAGCGCAGGATCAGCTGGATAAAGTGGACGAAGAGATCAGCACCCAGGGCGGGTCCGCAGAACTTTCGAAAATCGTCGGGATGTTCGAGGATTTGAACGCGCGGGAATCGCTCGCGCTCCAGGAGCTCACCGGCGACTTGAACAACCTCATTCAGGCGCGTGCCGCTGCGGACGCTCAGCACATCTATCTTATGACCTATGTGAAGCCGACGATGCCGACGAGCTCGACCTATCCGAACCGGCCAATGGCGATCGCGCTCGTCGTATTGATCGCCTTCGGAGTTTGGTGCTTTGCGAAGCTTTGCGCCATCGTCATTCGCAGTCATGCCGCGTAGGTAATGTCGATGATCTCTCTGCGTAATCTCACTCAGTCCTTTCCCAAAGCGGGACTCGGACGCCCGGTTCTCGACAATATAACCGCGGACATTCCGACCAATCGGCGCTTCGGCATTCTCGGTGGGGAAGCTGCCGGGAAGACGACGCTGATGCGATTGCTGGCGGGTTTCGACAAGCCGAAGAACGGTACGATCGCGCGCTATGCGCGTCTGTCCTTCCCCATCGCTTATGAGGGCGTTTTCAAGCGGCACCTATCGCCACAGGATAACCTTGCTCAATTCACGCACGCCTATGGTCAGCAGATCGAAGAAATCTCCGCTTTCGTCCGCTCCGTGACTGACATGGACTCCATGTTCGAAACGCCGCTGGCCAAGCTGCCGCAGGAACTCCAGCGCCGCTTCGTCTTTGCGGCAAGCTACGCTCTGCCTTTCGATTGCTATCTGATCGATGAGCGGTTTGCGGGCGGTCCGGCGGACGACGATTTCAAGCCGAAGTGCACGGCCATGCTGCAGGCGCGTGCGGCCTCATCCGGCATCATCCTCGCCAGCCGGCGTCCGCATATCGTGCAACGGTTCTGCGATAAAGCCGCGGTTCTGGAGAACGGGCGTTTGACCCTCTACGACGATGTCGCAACTGCCATTGACGCGTTCAAAGAGGTTCGCGCGCGCAAGTTCGAAATGGACCATCGCAGCGAGCTCGCCTAGAGCGGGATGCGAAAAATTGGACACCGGTTTTTCGCGTCCCGCTCTCAAATTTTAGAATCGATCACGTTCATGCTTTGGGTCGACTCGGTCCAAAAGCATCGTGATCCAGTCGCCAAAAATCTCTCCGCAAAAGGGAACGGGGGCATGATGCGCGTGACTTCGCTGGTCTTTGTCGGCTTGATGCTTGTGCTGCAACCTGCCTTGGCGCAGGCTCAGAACAATGGTCCGCCGCCCAATTCTGGAACGAATGCTGCGCCCAATGGGGGAGAGCCGTCCGCTGAGCCGGAGGGCGGGCAGGGAGGCGAAACTGGCGCACCCGAAGCGGGAGGCGGGGTCGAGACTGGATCCAAATGGCAGTCCTGCCGCGAGGAAGGAAGGGGGAAAGGGCTGAGGGGCTGGGATCTTGTCGACTATGCGCAAATCTGCGCGGCGCAGGCACGGCTCGATTGCATCAAAGACGCCGTGGCGAAGAAAATTCGTGGTCCCGGGCGCAAGGATTACATCAAGACCTGCATGGGAACGAAGTAGCCGGGCAGATTTGTCGAACGCCGTCGGTTCGATCGATCCGCCGCTCCGAGCAGTTTACGAGCAATTCAGAAGAGATCGATGACTGAGTTCTGTGCGACGCGCGTCGCCAAAGCGGGAACATAACGCCCCCTATAAGCCTTGAAGACGAGCGCGCGGGCGCCGGCCTGTTCGAGCTTCTGCGGATTATCGGCATTGGCACGTTCGTCGCGCCGATAAAGGACCGCCGGTTCTTGCAGGACACCGATGGTAAGCCCCGCGGCTTGCATTCTTGCCAGCGTCATCCAGTCGAAACAGGGACATGCGCCGGCCTCGGCTGCAAAGCCGCCCGCAGCGATGAACTTATCGCGATCCAAACACATCGCGGTATCGCCGAAGAAATTGAAGAAAAGCCCCGCAGTATGTGCCTGTCCGATGAATGTGGTGAGAGCCGCAGGCGCACTTGGGGCGTCTCCTGCGTGGTCGAAAACGAGGAGCGAGGAAACGACGATGTCGAAGGCGCCCCGCTGCAGGGCTCGGCAGAGGCGCGCGACGCCATCTTGGACGAAGAGATTGTCGTCGTCGCAAAGAAGGATCGTTCGGTGCCGCGCAGCACCAATCCCTGTCATGAGAGCGCGAGATTGGTCGAGCGGGGCATCGAGGAGGATCTGACGAATTCGATTTGCGGCGAGCGCACCGAGCTTTGCGCGATGTTCGGGCGTGCTCGCATTATCGACAATCACGATCTCGACCGGCTGACCGTCGATTTCGGATGGAATGCTCTCGATCAGATGAGACAAGAGATGCGAGCGGTTGCGATGCACGATGCAAATGCTCGCACCTTCTCTTGCGACGGCTGTAGCCGGCCGGGAGGGCGGCGCTTCATTGATCTGCTCCAGAAATCGCGCGAGCAGCGTCCAATCGACCGCTTCGCGCGGTCGCTCGAGCCTTCCATGCACAATGGCGCGCTCGAGATCTTTCTTCAGGTCGTCCGCGAGGTCGAAGCTCGGTGCGTCAAGTCGATATGAAAGGCACCTCGGAGGGGAGGGCGAGCGGCCGAGGCCGCTGCCATCGGTCTCGAACAGGACTGCGAGCCGCCCGGGCCTATTTACATAGTCGAACGCCGTCTTGCGGCAGCGCTCATCGCGAAGCTGAAAGCGAAAATTCCAACGAAGGGCGCGCAGGCCCGCCCAATTGCGATTGAGCCCGCCGCTGTCGTCGATGGGTCCCAGAAAGGTGATGGTTTGCGACTTGAGCAAGCCCTGGCGCGCAAGATCTTCGATTGCTTGAATGAAGGTGAGGGCGCCGTCTGCGCGTCTGAACGGCGCGAGATAGACGATTTCAGAAATCGGCTCTGAACTTGCGTTGGGCGCAGCGAGAGCAACCAACCCCGGCAGGCTCGTCACCGGATCTGCCCTACCGGAGTCGGTGAGCGCGCCGACGGCTTGGGCGTCATCGAATCTCAAAGCAATGACATGATCGGCAAGCCGGACGCAGATCCGCTCGAGGCCATCGGCGACTGCCAGGGAGAGGTCGCCGCGGTCGGCGCCGAGCTCGGCCTGTTTCAGACTTGTCCCATCGGCAAGCAAGACGACGCGCGTATCGCCGAAGGCTTCGCCGCAAGCGCGCGCCATCAGGAGTCCAGCAGAGACGCCCCCGCGCAGGGGAGCAACGAGACAATCGAGCCGGAAGCGTCGCGCGGTGGATTGGGCGCGATAGCTCGCAATCAGCGGATCGATGTCGGCGCGGCGCGTGCTGCTGGCAAGGACAGGCAGGGCCGGCCCTTGGAGTTCGCAAAGCTCAATGGCTGGAGATGGGCAAAAATATTCGGGCAATTTAGCCCGGGCTTGGAAGAGCACAACTTCATGACCCGCCTCGGCGAGGGCGGCGGCAAGCTGCGCAAAGCGATGTAGATCTCGGTCCCAGGCGGAGGCGACGCAATCGTCGAGGAGGCCAATGCGCAAGGGCCGCATTACGTGAGCTTCGCGAGAATGACGCCTCTCCGGGAGTCGATCAGCGTCAGCGGCCTTGGGCCGGACTCGATTTGGGCAAGAAAGCCGTGCAGTCCATCGCCTGTCGCATCGTCGCGAAAGCGCGTTGCGCGGAGCTCGAGATCACGCGAGAAGCCATTCGAGATCGTGAGCTCGACGCGGCGCGTCGGCTCGCTTCTATCGAGGGCCCAGCCGGAAATGCAGCCCCTTCGCCAGCCAGGATCTATTTTGAGAATGATCGAGCCGACCTCGCGCATGCGACCTCTGCGCCAGGCGCGGGGTGTCCGCGGCCCGGCAAGTCTGACCTCTGCACCTGCCGTCGTCACGGCAAAGATCGCAAGGCGGCGATCGATCCCGTTTCTGAGCTTGGATAGCGGCACGGCGAAGCCGTGATATCCCGACATGCCGTAAGCGCGCTGGACATCCAATCTGAAGAGATCGGCGGTCGCGATGTGAATGTCGGCGCCGTCGACAAGCTTGACGCGCATCGGGATGTCGCTATCGGGCGAAAGGCACCAGCCCCGCAGGAATCCGCGCGTCGAGCCATCGACCCAGCCGCAAACCCGATCTTCGTGAGACAGCCGTGCGCGCGCCATTATGCGGCATGCTCCTCATTATCGCACCCGCACTGGGCGAGATAAATCGCTTTTAAATCATAACCTTACCGTTCGCAATCGAAGTCACGAGCTTTCTAACCGTTTGAACTTCAAGGCGGAATGCCCGATAAGCTCTCATTCGGAGAAGGGCGCGACGTGCGGCGAAGGGCTCGGGCGGTATGCCGGCGAGGTTCATCAAGCACCATTTGCTCTTGGAGGAGCAGACGTGGCGTTCGGCGCTGGGCTATATACTGCTCGCCGCGGCCGAAATCGCGGAAATAAGCATTTTCAGTCCTCCCGCCGCGGGCGTCGGTCCGATATTGCGCATGGCCCTCGCTCGCGCTTTAGGGCGGCGCCTTGCGACGATCGACTCTTTCTTCGACCAGGCATTTTATCTGCGGCAATTGCGTTCGTGGCGGCGCAAACGCGCGGCACGCAATCCCAAGCTCCATTACGCATTGATCGGCAGGTTCAAGCAATTTTCGCCGCACCCCAACTTCGACCCGCTTTATTACAATCGTGCTGCTTCGCGCCCTGAACGTCTGAGCGATCCGCTCGTCCGTTACGTGCGCGGCGGACGTCCGGGCGAGGATTTGAACGAATGTATGGAACTGCGCCGCGCTCTCGCGCATGAAGCAAGGCCGGATGCGCGAGGCGTGCTGGTTTTCAGCCACGCCCGGGGAGGTGGAAGTTCGCGCCTGCTCCTGGACGTGGAGCGCAAGCTTGCGGCACAAGGTCTTCGGATCCTGCAAGTGCGGCCGATTCCGAAATCGCGATCGCTTGTCGCGATCGAAGATTTGACCGTCTCGTCTCCAGGTGCGCCGCCCGTTTTCGATCTCGCGACCGAGCAAGAGACCTTAAGCGCTTATCTTTCGAGCTGGGACATCGAACGGATCATCGTCAATCACGTCGTCGATCGCGATCGCGATTTCGACCGATTCATTCCGCAGCTCGCGCGCCGGTTCGGCTGCCCTTACGACGTCATCCTGCACGATTACTTTTCCGTTTGTCCGCGCATCAATCTTGTCGATGCATATGGACGCTATTGCGCGATAGCACCGCCTGGCGATTGCGTTTCTTGCCTTCGAATGGGCGGTTCGGAAGCGCTCTCCGCATCTAACTCCAACCCGGAGGCATGGCGCGATCGTTGGCGCAAATTTCTTGCCGGCGCATCGCGAGTCATTGCTCCCAGTCACGATCTTGCGACGCGGATTGCCGCGCATATCGGGCGCACGCCCGAAATCATGGAACCCGAAGACGAAAAAGCCTATCCGCCGATCAGGGCGCCTCGTCTCAAAGGAGACGAGAACCTCAAGATTCTGGTGCTCGGCAGCCTGTCCGTGCCGAAAGGACTATGGGTCGTCTCATCGCTCGGACGCGAACTTCATCGGATGAAGGCGCCCGTGTCGATCAGCGTTTTCGGATCCTCGGCGCAATCGAGCCTGTTGCGCCAGCCGCAGATCCTGTTCAAAGGACCTTATCTCCCGGAAGATTTGAGCAAGCTGATCGCGGCGGAGGCGCCCCATGCGCTCTTCTTTCCATCGATTTGGCCCGAGACGTGGTCCTTCGTTCTGTCCGAGGCTTTTGCCCACGGGCTTCACGTCATGGCTTTCGACATCGGCGCGCCGGCGGCGAGGCTACGACGTCTCGGGCTCGGCGAATTGCTGCCGCGCGAATGGATCGATGATCCGCGCGCGCTCGCGCAATATTTGGCGCTATGCAGAAAGAAATGGCTTGGCGCGTCGTGAGATGCGCCGCCTATGCGGCAGCGTTCGAGACGCGCTTTCCGGTAACTATCTTCGGATTCAAAGACGAGCGCTATTTTGCGAATGCATGGGAAAATCGTATCATTTATCGAGAGATTTACTTCTAATACTTGAAAATCGGGCCTCGATCCCGGCGAGGTCGACGCAAGCCCGAGGAGGCGAAGCTTGTGAGCGAATTCAGAGCAGGCCACCACGCCTTCTTGTGGAACTTGGAAAAACGCATACTGCCAGACATAGCCAAACATCTTCCTCGATGGGTCACGCCGGATACGCTCACCGTGTTTGGGCTGGTCGGCGCACTGTTCGTGTTCGTCGGCTATGTTGCGAGCAATCTCGCGCCTGCGTTTCTCGGGCTCGCTTGCCTCGGACTTGTCATGAACTGGTTCGGAGATTCGCTCGATGGAACGCTTGCGCGTGTCCGCAATCAAGAGAGCCCGCGCTATGGATTTTTCGTCGACCACACGGCCGATCTGATCACGCAAATTCTTGTCGGCTTGGGCTTGGGCCTCTCGCGCTATATCGAACTGCCCTACGCGCTGCTCTTGCTGACTGCCTACCTCGCTTTCGTCGGACATACATTTATCCGCGCACACGTGTTCAAGACGGTTCAGATCGCCTATTACTCGGTCGGGCCGACCGAGACGCGCTTGGCGTTGATTATCGCGAATCTGATTCTGTTTTTTCTTCCTGGACTCGTGTTGGCGCGACCGGTCAGCGGCCTTCCCGTCACCGTTGCCGATTTCGTCTGTCTGGCAATTGCGATCTTTTCGTTCGGCGCCTTGCTCTTTCATATTTATCAGGACTGGCAGGCTCTGCTTAAAGAGGAGAGCCTGGCTCTGCGCTCGAAATAGGCGGCGTCGTAGTTTCTGGGCCGAAGCCGGCGCTGTCTCGATTGCGCGACGGCCTGATCCGACAAGGGCATTTAAATTGGGGGAGGAATTATGAGACTTGCAGAAAAGGTCTTTGCCACTGGCGCGGCAGCAATGGCGCTCGCTCTCCTCGCCTCTGCGGCCGGCGCGCAACAAGCGCTCCCGCCCGCTTCGGGCGTTGTCTGCGCCACAATGCCTGCCGCTTCCCTGCCGGTACCGCCCAACGGGTGTATCTGGGCCGGGAGAGCGTTCAGCAACGGAGCCGAATTCTGCTTTGCTCCGAAGGTGGAAGTGACGTGCAACGACGGCAAGTGGGCATATGGGGCGCTTCCGTCCTGCGATAGTGCCGCGCCGCTCGACACCAGATAGGGACGGCAGCGTCGCGGGCGAGCGCGTGAATTTACGTCGTTGTGGGATCGTGTTTGCCCATGCTCGGTCCGCGAAGGAATTCCGCAGACACGCCTTTAGGACAATCGGCGCAATGCCGCGCGCAGTCCGGCTTCCCTTTTATTCAACGCCGCGACGACCGCCTGAATCTCGGCTTCCTTTTTGTCCAACGCATCGGCCAGCTTCTCGAAAAAGCGATCCTCCAAATCGGTGCCTTCGATCTGCTTGCGAATGGCGTAAGCTTCCGCGCGCATCTCTTGGATGCGCTCAAGAATTGCTTCGTATATTACTTTCTGCGGGCCCATCCGCCGGTCTTCCGTGCAATCGGGCAAGCATAGCGAGAAATTGGATTTTATGGAGATCGTATCAATTATTGATTTATTTTAACTAATCTTGCGGCCTTTGGCTATTGTTTGGCCGTATGTAGATCAGGCGGGCCATGATTTTCGCTTCCGAATGGAATCTTGAAGGGAATTATACCTTTGACGCAGGTGTTAGCGATGCGTTTTGATAAAGCCTTTCGCTATCCAAATGTGCATCCGAGTGTCGGGTTTGGCCTGCGCAATCATATATTCTGATTCAATTAGGTCGAGCGCCTTTTCCATTCGATCGGCGGCTTGGGGCTCGCCGCAGCACAACCAAATGCGGCTCAATCTGCGGAATCGGGCACGTTGCCCATGCGGCACTCGGGGCGCGATCTTCTCAAAGTCTCCATCGAAGCTAACAAGTATAGCCTCAAGTTCCTCTGATACTGTCGCCACAAGCGGATCGACACCGCCCGGTGGAATATAATCTCGAATGAATTGAACCTCATGCGCATGCGAATTCAGCATGTCTGCCACCGCCTGGGGCACATTTTCATCGAGCATGAATCGCATCGGCCATAATTATGGCCAATTACGCGCGTCGCGCGAGTCCTTCTTCGTACGCAAGCGCTCCCTGCACATCTTCGGCAGTGAGGGTGGGATATTCGCGAACAATTTGCTCGATACTATATCCAGCCTCGTGGAAGCGCCTTATGGCGGCTGTCGGGATGCGAGTCCCCGCTATTACCGGCGTGTTGTGTATGACATGCTTATGCCGCTCGACGCGCCCGAGCTGGTC
>Ga0070738_10001504_pt1 | contig 45720 bp, 62 predicted proteins | sample Coa_R2_2_FD_66446 | JGI IMG/M metagenome (GOLD analysis project Ga0070738, IMG submission 66446) | Surface soil microbial communities from Centralia Pennsylvania, which are recovering from an underground coalmine fire - Coalmine... | ecosystem: Environmental > Terrestrial > Soil > Unclassified ...
TCCACGTACTTCAGCCCCAAGCTTCGCTACGCGGGCCGGCACACACCCGGTCTGAAGTTCTGGGAGGGTGAGGAGGACGGTGTCCACACGCGCGCGTGGGTGGGGCTCGCCGACGCGGTTGACGCCTGCGCGCGGCGCCTGCGCGAGATGGGCCTGCGCGTTCAGGGCGACGTGCCGGAGCCCGGCGGCGACGAGCTGACGCTCACGCTCCCGATCGCGACGTCCGGCCTCTTCGACTACCAGATCGAGGGCGTCGAGTTCCTCGTCGCGTACGCGCGCGAGGGCGCCATCCTCGCCGACCAGATGGGGCTCGGCAAGACCGCCCAGGCAAGTCGAGCCGCGCGTGCGTTCCGTACCAAGACGCTCGTCATCTGTCCCGCGATGGTCAAGCAGACGTGGCGCGACGAGATGGCGAAGTGGTGGCCCACCGCGCGCGTCGCGGAGGTCAAGGGCGGCGCGAAGGTCGCGTCCGAGAAGGCGTGGAACGAGATCGCGCGCGACGCCGACGTCGTCGTCATCCACTACGACGTCGTGGCAGCGTGGGCCGACTTCATCGTCGGATGGGCCAAGCTCCTCATCCTCGACGAGGCCCACTACCTCGTCAGCGACAAGGCGAGGCGCAGTCGAGCCATCCGCCAGATCGCCGACTGGTGCCCGTATCGGTTCGCGCTCACTGGAACGCCCATGGTCTCGCGGCCGCGCGACATGTGGAACCTGCTCGACACGCTCTACGGAGGGCGGTTCGGCAAGTTCTTCTCCTTCGCGATCAACTACTGCGACGCGCATCAGTTCGAGGTCGAGAGCAAGAAGGGTGGTGCGGCCTCGACGAAGGTCTTCTGGTCCTTCGACGGCGCATCGAACTTGCCCGAGCTGAAGAGACGCATGAAGTTCGTCATGCTCCGGCGCACCAAGAAGCAGGTCGCCCACGAGCTGCCCCCGATGACGCGGCAGTACCTGCACGTCGAGGTCCCGCGGGCGAAGATCATCGCGCCCCACCTCGCCTTCAAGAGCGAGTCGGCGCTCAAGCACGCGCTCACGATGGCGGCCGACGGCAAGCTCCCTCAGGTCGTCGCGCTCGTGTGCGATCACGCGCGTGCCGGGGACCACAAGGTCATCGTGTGGTGCTGGCGCCGGAAGATCGCCGAGTTTATCGCGCAGGAGGTCCATCGCGAGATGCAGAAGCTTGGCAAGTCGACCACGGTCGGCGTGGTCCACGGCGGTCAGACGCATTCCGAGCGGCGAAGGCGCATCGACAAGGAACCTGATGTCCTCTGCGCGACGATGGATTCCATCGGCGTGGGCGTCAACCTCATCTCGTACGACACGCAGGTCTTCGCGGAGCTGTCCTGGCTCCCCTCGACGCTCGCACAGAGCGAGGCGCGTCCACACCGCCACGGTCAGAAGCGCAAGGTGCTCACCCAGTACGTGATCGCGCGCAGCACCTGCGACGAGTGGATCAAGCAGGGCATCATCGAGAAGCTCGACACGGCCGAGCAGGCGATCGGCGAGTCGGGTGACGGGATGCTCGAAGACCTCGAAGCCTCCAACGCGCGCACGCGCGAGCGGGGCCTACGCGACCTCTACGACCGCGTCGTGGAGAAGATGAAAGAGGACGCGGCGTGACCTTCACGCAGGGTCCATTCGCGCCGCGAGTTCTTCGCTGAAGGTGTCGACGTCGAGCACCTCCTCGACGAGCAAGACTCTCTCCCACGGGATCGTGTGGCGCGTGCCGCGCGACTCCGCGTGCGCGTAGACCTCGACAGACTCGCCCGTTCTGATGAGCATGCGCGCGACCGTGAAGCTCTTCGAGAGCGGGTGAGCCTCGCCCATGCGCCACTCGATCACGTGTCCCTCGAAGTCGCGTGCGACGACGCGCACGCACATGGGCATGCTGGGGACGGGGAGCTTGAGCGTCGACATCAGAGAGCGGAGAGGATGCGGTCGCGCACGAACATGGCCGTCCTGTAGGACCCGAGCCCGAGCTGACGCTGCAGCTCGCTCGTCGAGACGTCAGGGTCTTCGAGCAGCAAGTAGAAGCCGAGGACCCACGCGTGCAAGGGGACGTGACTGCCTTCCATCACACTGCCGATCGTGACGGTGTACTGCTGCCCGCACGAAGCGCAGCGCTGCAAGCCGTAACGGACGGTCTTGCCCGAGTCGATGGGGCGCGCGTCGGTCGAGGCGCAGTGGGGGCACCTCGGGCCTGCCGGCCAGCGGATCTCTTCAAGGTATGCACGCGCTGCGTGCTCGTGGGGGAACTTGCGCTGAGCCTGAGCCCACGAGAGGGGCCTGTTTGCCAAGTGCAGAGGGGCGGGGGTTCCCATCGCCTTGGCAAGAGCGCGAGAGAGCCTACCCTCGTCGACGAGGTGGGGGGAGCGTGCGGCCGAGGGGCTTTCGGAGCGCGCCGCGGGGGCCGAGGGGCGCGTCGAGCGGGTGGCCGGTTGCGTCGACGAGGTCGAGGGACGCGTCGAGGACTGCGTCGAGCGTGCCCCCTGTGCGCCCTCTCGTGCGAGCGCGCCCTTCGGCGCACCCGGGGCCGAGCCCCCTGCGACTGCCGAGGGGGCCTTGGACGCTCCTCGGGCGCTCCCGAGGGGGTTTTTGCCAAGTGCAGAGGGGGCGGGGGGCTCCCCGACCACCTTCTGCGCCACGAGGGCGCCCCCGAGTAGCAAGCCCAGCCCTACGACGACGCTCGCTGCAGTCGACGAGGCGAGGGGCTGTGTGGGTGGCGGGGCCGCAGGGGGTGGAGCTGCGAGCCCCGCACGCGACGCGCGCTCGTTCTGAGCTGCAAGCCACAAGAGCGCACGGCGCTGTCGCTCGGTGAGGTCGTCCTCTTGCTCAGGCGGGGGCTCTTCGCATTCGAGTCGTCGAAGTTCGACGACGCGCAGCAGCTCCTCCCACGGAGGGCCGCAGTAGAGCGCGCTGGGGCCCACCGCCCAGCTCGCGCTGGCACCGCTGCCGCCGCCTCCACCTGAAGGCGGGACGGGTCGTGGTCGAGGAGGTGGTGGAGGTGGAGGGGGCGGCGGCGTCGGTCGCGGCGGGAAGTCGTAGAAGGCGGGGAAGTGGTAGGGCGGGGGCCACGCCCTCGCGCGCATCACTGCGAGCACGTCCTCGATGACCGTGGCCGCCACAGCGACGTAGTCGACGGGCGCGAAGTGGATGCGCGTCGGCGGGGACTTCAGCGGGTAGACGAACGCGATCGGTTCTTCGAGCGCTGAAGGCGCCTTGGGGTAGTCGTCGGGGACAGTGGGCGGTCGTCTCGTCGGCGGCAGCGCCCTACTGGGCGTGGGAGCGAGCGAGTCGTCGAGCGCTCCGCCCGCGCCGGGGTAGTCATCAGGCGGCGGGTCGTGGCGCTTGAGCGTCGTGGATGTAGGTCGACGCGGCTGCGCCGTCGCGTCGTCGAGCGCACCATGGGGCGGGTAGTCGTCGGGAACGACCGGCGGCGCATAGCGCGCCGTGCGAGCGCGGTGGACATCGAGTGCGGGTGCGTCGTCAACCGCACCGACCGGCGCGTAGTCGTCTGGCACAATCGGCGGGCGGTACCGGGTCGTTCGCACCCGATGGACGTCGAGCGGGGGCGAGTCGTCGATCGCGCCGTGGGGAGGGTAGTCGTCTGGCACGAGTGGAGGCGCATGTCGTGCGGCGCGCACGCGATGGACGTCCTGGGGCGAGGAGTCGTCGAGAGCCCCATGCGGGGGATAGTCGTCCGGTACGATCGGGGGGCTGTATCGGAGGGTGCGGGCGCGATGAACGTCGAGCGCCGGGGTGTCGTCGAACGCTCCGTGCGGCACGTAGTCGTCGGCCACGACCGGCTTGATGTACCTCGCCGTCCGCACGCGATGGACGTCCATCGGCGGGGTGTCCTCGAAGGCGCCGTGGGGCGCGTAGTCTTCAGGCGGGACGTTCACTCGCACGCGCGGCTCGACACGTACGCGCGCGTAGACAGGTAGGTCGAGAAGAGCGGCGCCTGCCCCCGCGAAGTCCTCGGGCGCGATGTAGATGCGCGTGCGCGGCTCGTACCGAACGCGCGCTGCGGGCGCGTCCGAGTCCAAGGCCACCGACGACGTCTGCGGCACAGGGTCATCGGGCGCGAACCGAACCCGAGTCGGCGGCGCGTAGTGTCGGATGGTCTGCGCGAAGCTCTCTTCGAGGCCTGTGGCCGTCGACACCGCAGCGAAGTCGTCGAACGCAAGCGGTATCGTGGGCCGAGGCGCTCTTGCTCTGCGGACATCCAGCGCGACGTCGTCGAGCGGGATGATCGAGTTGTAGTAGATGAGGATCAGCGTCGCGGCGCCGGGCAAGCTGACTCCGGCGACAGACGCGCCGTTGCCGCCGCCTCCTCCACCACCCCCGTACCCGCCGCCCGCGCCGCCCACGCCGCCGTTGGAGCTGGTTGCGGTGCTGCGGCCACCGCCTCCGCCGCCGCCGCCCGCCCCGTGCGTGGAGTCGTACTCGACGCCTGCACCACCGGCGCCGCCGCTGTTGCCCACGAACGTGACCGAGCCCTCGGTGCCGCCACCACCGCCGGACCCGTGCGAGCCGGGGTTGCCCGGAGCACCGCCCGTCCCGCCCGCGGTGTTGTCCTGCGCCTTACCTCCCGCCGCGCCGGTCGACGAGGACGAACTGACGCCGATGGTCGCGTAGCCCGCCGAGGCGCCGCCGCCTCCGCCGCCGCCGTCGGTCGCTCCGCCGCAGTTGCCGCCCTTCTTGCCGTCGCCGAGCGGTCCACCGGCGCCGCCTCCGCCGTTGCCGCTTCCGCTGCCCGAGCCTCCCGCTCCGCCCGAGTGCGTGACGCCGCCGACGCCCGACGCTGCGGCGCCGCCCGAACCCGGGGTCGCACCGGACGCGTTGCCTCCGACCTTTGCGCCAACGCTCGACGCAACGAGCGACGCTCCGTTGAACCACGAGTCGGTGCCGGCCGACCCGGAGACACCCGCGAGCCCAGTCTGGTATGTGGCGCTCGCGCCGCTGATCGCGACATTACTCTGCGCGGACGAGCCGCCGCCTCCACCTCCTCCACCGCTGGACGACGTACCCGTCGACCCCCCGCCGCCCGCGCCGCCGGCCCCGATGACCTCGACCCAGTTGTAGTTGTCGTTCCAGTCAGCGGGCTTCGACCACGACGTCCCGATCCACTTGAAGGCAGCCGCGATGCCCGCGAGCGGGGTGGAAGTGGAGAGGATGCCGGAGATGACCTTCGCTCCGCTCGCCGTGTAGACGATCCATTCCGATAGGGCCTGCGAGGACTTGTCGAGGAGGATCTGCGTGTTCGACTGCGTCGGCGTGTTCGTGTTCAGCGCCCAGCCACCGACGAGAAGCTCTCCGGCTGTCGCCAGCGTGACCGAGATCGACGGCGCGGTCGTTCCGGTGCTCGTCGTTCCTGCGCTCGTGTCGAGCACCCATGTTGCGCCGCCCGCGTAGAACTCGACGATCTCTAGCTGCCGGACGTTCGCCGCCGTGGGCCCCGCCACCGTGACGGTGTTGGCGCCGGCCTTTGCGCTGAGGCAGTACGCGATGGCCGCCGAGACGGTGTTGGTCGCGTTGGATGCGCGCGGCAAGACCACCCACGTGTTGCCGGCCGTGTCGGTGACGCTCGTGACGCCGGGGTCGCTGCCCGACCACGCGTACCCGATGAACGCGATGAGGAGGTTGCCCGCCGTGTTGTTGCTCGTGTACGCGAGCGAGAGCGCTGCCGTCACGACGTTGTGCTGCGCGACGACTGGGCCCGTGAGGTAAACCGCCTGGGCGTTGGGCGGCGGCTGGATGATGATGCACGACATCACCCACGCGGCGCTCGTGATCGTGCCAGTCGCGGTCACCGACGTGCCGCTCGCGGCGACCTGCTTGGTTTCGAGAAAGCCCTCGTTGCCGGTCGGTGAGAGCGAGTCGAAGAGCCATCCAGCGCCGGCCGCCGCGGTGCCGGAGTTCTGCGAGCAGAAGCCGAGCGCCAGACAGTTGGCGCGCGGGGTCGTGGTAGAGCCGGAGCTAGGCGACGTGGAGTTGCCGTGCGCGATGGCCGACGCGCCGACTGGGTTGATGCGGTCGGCGCCGCGCACGCAGTAGCAGTAGATCTCGGGGAACGCGACGCTCAGCGCACCCCAGCTCGCGGTGACCGTGTTGGCGCCCGCTGCTGCCGTCTTGATGTCGCCGCAGACGTAGACCCACTGCTGCTGCTGAGCGCCCGTGTTCGAGTCGGTTGTGACGAGCGTGTAGACGTTGCCGGCCGTGTCGGTCAGCGTCGGAGCCGGTTGCGAGTCGGCTTCGATGTCGACGAAAACGACGTTGCAGTCGTGCGCGAGTTGGGCGTTCGGGAACGTCGCTGCGATGCTCGTCGCCGAGCCCGCGGTGTTCGCGTTCTGAACGTGGTCGACGGTCCAGGGGATGAGCGAAGCCACTCAGCGAGCCTCCTGCGGCGGCGCGCTGGGGCGTCGCCGCTCTCAGGCCGCGAGTGTTACTCGGCGGTCTTCCACGAAAGCTCGAACGGCAGGCTGGAGCCGCCCGACACGTTGAAGATGTCGATGCTCTTGTTCTCGCCGGCCTGGAGCATGATCGAGTCCTCCTTGGAGGGCTCCTTGCCCATCCAGGGGACGCCGGGGCCCGCGATCGAGCAGCCGAAGCTGCCACGCAGGTTCGGGCCTCCCGTGCCGCTCGTGACCGTGCCCGCGGCCCACCCTTCCGTGTGCGCAGCGGCCTGGTAGCCCTCGTCGTCGGGGGTCATCAGACCCGTCGTCGTTCCTCCCGAAGAGGCCGTGGTCGTCCACGTCTCGATGCGGAACGAGATGCCCGTGATGCTCGTCTGCTGCACGCTGCGGCCTTCGGAGAAGACGATCGTGAGCCAGAGCGCGCGGTTCGAGCCCGGCTTCATGTACACGCAGTCGTTGGCCGTGTTCGCCGAGGCGTTGGTCGACTGCGTGGCTCCCGGAGCGGACGTGTAATAGAGCATGGGTCGATCACCTGGTCTTGTAGTCGGTGCTGGTCGCCGCGAAGACCTTCGCGTCGTCGGAGAACGCCCAGCCCGCGTGCCGGGTGTCGAGATTGAGCTTGGCGACGGCCTTGCGCCCGAGGGGCTTGCCGTCGTGCGTCTTGGCGGCGTCGACCTCGCTGCCGTCGGTCGTCAGGTCGGCCTTCATGCCGCAGCCGGGCACGTCGCAGTTGGGCCGAACGGGGGTCGGGGCAGTGGCCATGATCTCACAGCTCCTTGGAGTTGGCGGCGCGCCAGTCGCGCGCGATCTTCGCGATGGGGGAGTTCGGGTCGTCCAAGGCCTTGCGCATCCCTTCGAGCGTGGTGAGCGCAGCGTTCTCTGCCTGCGCCTCCGCCACTCGCTGGTAGAAGACCTCGTTGGGGTCGTGCATGAGCCCTGCGATGACGCCGTACTTCTCGTCGCACGGAGTGCAGGTGATGAACGCGTGCGTCATCATCTTCTCGGGCGCCCACCCCATCGGCCTTCCGCACGAGGCGCAGAAGACGGGGATCATGTTGCACGAGATGACGTTGCCCCGCGGGCTCGTGATGGTGATGCGCTTGCTCTCCTTCCGATCGCGGCAGCGGCTGTCGGGCAGGATGTCGAGGGGCACGACAGGAGTGTCCTACACGCGGCCGAGACCGTCAATCACCATCCAGGTGGCAACCGGAGCCGTTCGCCGACCGAGAGCGACTCGAAGGTAACACCCCACGGGCTCACGCGAATTGGCTTGTGGGGATTGGCCATGACCAGCTCGGGGAATCGACCCCAGCTCCCCGTGTAGAGCTGTGCGATCGACGCCATGGACTCGTCGGGTTGCACGACGTGCACCGGTGAGACCATCGCGCGGAGCCGAGCCACCTCGGCGCGCAGTCGTTCGATCTCGCGCAGCTTGTCGACGACGTCGAGTGCTGCGGGGCTTGCGGCGACGGCGGTCGGTTGGCGCTTGGCGGCCTTCAGACGTGCGACCTCACGGCGCAGGTTTTCGATCTCGCGCTCGCGTGCGGCGTCGACTTCGGGCGGCGCTGCGAGACCCGTGGGCGAGGGCACAGCCTGCACGAGGAGGTCGTACTTCATGATGCGCTTGACCGCCGCCATGGCCGCCGTGCGGCCCTCCTCGGAGTAAGGAGAGCCCACGGCGAGTGCCATCAGGCGGTCGACCTCTGCGCGCTCACGGTCGCCCACGCGACTTCACACTCCCGGCGTTGCCGTCCCCGCAGCGGCCCACACGTTCGAGAACTCGCCGCAGCACGCCATCGTTTGGCTTCCCATCTTCATGGCGACGAAGACGGCCGTCGCGACCTTGGCGGGCGCGAGGTTCGGGTCGTTCGCGGGCCACCCCGATGGGGCGCCCCCAACCCAGATGCTCTGGATGGCCGCGCTCGCGGCGTTGCCCTGCGCGGCAGCCTCCTGCTGCAAGAGCTGCTGCGCCGTCGGCATGGTTTCGCCTTGGCTGAGCGTGTACTGCCCGCTCGCGATGTACACCCCACCGGTCTGCATCTGCGAACCCGCCGCGACGGGTGTGTAGGGGCCCGCTGGCAGCGTACCCACGCCCGCGCTCGACGTCGGTGCCGGAGTCGGCGACGGCGTTGGCGTAGAGGGCGCGGGCGCGGCCTGCGGCTTGGTCGCGGAGTACCCCGCGTACCCGCCTGCAGCACCCCCGAGCGCGGCGCCGAGCCCCGCACCCGCCATGCCTGGCGCGATGAGATGCCCGACGTACGCGCCCGCGACTGCCCCCGCGAGCGACCCCACGATCGTGCCTGTGGGAGACTGCGCTGGGGTTGGGGCGACGTCGCCCACACCGACGCGCTCCGCGAGGCCCCACTCGTTGAGCGGCGCGTTCATCACGACACCGTGACGGTGACGGTCGACGTGTACTGGTTGCCCGCGGCATCGCTCCACGCGACGCTGAGCGGGGTCGAGCCCGCAGCCGTGGCCTTGCCGGTGAACTGCCCGCTCGCGACGACGCCGCCGACGATGCTCGACGGCCCCGTGACGTTGGTCACTTGACCGCCGCTCGGCGCGACGATGTTGAGCGTGTCGCCGACGAACATGCCTGTGGCCTGCGCAGGCGGTTGCTGACCCGCGGCGCTCGGCGCCTGCAAGTTCACCTGGACGACGACGGGCTGACGTGCGGCAGCGGTGGTCTGCTGCTTCTGCCCGTACATGTACCCGCCGACGCCGCCGGCCACGGCCCCGACGCCTGCGCCGAGCATCGTGTGGCTCTTCTTGCGCCCCATCACGCGACCGGCGACTCCACCGGCCACCGCGCCGATGGCGGCGCCGATGGCTGCATCCGCGGTGGGCGACATCGGCGTCGAGGTCGTCGGCGTAGCTGCCAACCCCTGATGCTGCGGCTGCTCGGCCAGGCCCCACTCGTTCAGCTTCGTCATGACCTCTTCTCCTTGAATGTGACGTGTCTCTTTCGTGCCTTCGCTCGGCATGAGCGGTAGCCCTCACTTCCAGAAGCGAAGGCTCTTGAGAGCCTGCGCCATCGTGAGCCCGTTGTAGTGCGCGTACGCGTAGAGGCCTCCCGCGCCCAGCGCGCCGACGGCGGCCGCGCCCACTGCGACCTTCGAGCCCGTCGACATCGAGGAGGACGACCCGCCGGGCGACGTCGGCGTGGGAAGGTGCACGACCGGAGGTCCCCCGCCTCCACTACTCGCCGCGGGGAGCATGAGCGGGCCGGTGTTGATGCCGCCGGGGATCTGACCCGTGCCGTTCGCGTCGGTGAGGTGGCTCTTGCCGTCGATGGCGCCTCCGAGGAGCGCGGCGATGTAACTGACGCTCCCGGGTTGGTTGGCGCCGCCCTGCGACACGCATCCGCCGCTCGACGGACCCGGCATGTCGAGCCCCGCCATGTTGACGCTGGTCTCGGCGGTGAGCGGCACGTTCGGCGCTCCGTGCGACGCGTTCCACGTGGTCTGCGTCTGCGCGAAGATGTCCCACGGCGTCGGCGCTTGGTAGCCGTTGAGCGTGTACTCCGCCGCGTGCATGAGCGCCTGGTAGTACGTGATGAAGAACGCCTGCATCGGGTCGCTCGGGTCGAGCGTCTTCAACTCGCAGGCGATCGTCGTCGAGTAGTGCGGCAAGATGAAGTCGGGCTTGCCGTTGCTCATGTCGAGCGCGTCCTGCCACGTGAGCCAATTCGGGTCGCTCGTCCCGCTCGGGAGCGAAGGGCCGATGGGCTTTCCGCTGAGCGTCGTGCCGGAGATGCACGTGTTGCCGATGCAGCGCCCAGAGCAGTTCGCGCACGGCCCCGGCGACAGGACCGACATGAGCGATTGCAGGACGCTCAGGCCCGCCGCGACAGCGACGCCCACCACGGCACCCGCACCCGTCGCTGTGAGGACCGCACCGACGAGAACTTGCACGTCCTGAATGCCAAAGTTGCCCGAGAGCGCGTCGTTGGCGACGCGCATCACGTTGGCGCCGTAGGTCTGGATGAGCGCGGAGGTCTGCTGCTGCCAGTCGCTGCTGCTCACCCCCGCGGTGCTCGCGAGCTGATCGAAGAGCGCGGTCGCGTTCTGTTGCAAGCCCTGCTCTTGAGCAGCGAGCTGGTTCTGCGCGGCCTGCTGGAGCGCGTTGGTGGGGTTCGGAAAGTTCGTGGGCACGGGCGGCCACGGCCCGACCCAGCCTGGAGGAGCCGTCGGCAAGTCGCCGAGCCCCCAGTCGAGCGCGATGACGCGGCGTCCGCGACGTAGAGCGAGGTCGGTCACGCGTGGCTCCTTGTGCCTCGGTGGAGCCACTCGTAGATGGAGATGGCACTGACGACAGCGCCGAGGCCGAGCGAGAGCGCGAAGAGGGTCGCTGCCGTGCCGCCGAAAGAGCTTTCACTCGCGGGCGTCGCAGGCGTCGTCGGCGTCGCCGAGGGCACCCACACGTCGACGCCGTGGAAGCACCCGGCGATGGAGTTGCCGCTGGAGTCGCTGCTCCAGGTGTGCGGGTCGACGCGTAGGAGCAGAGGCACGCCCCCCGAGTAGATCGTCTCGGTGTACCCGAGCGGCTTGGTCATGTCGTTCGCGAGCTGGCTCGCGCGCTGCTGCACGTTCGTGGGCACCGCGCCGTTGACAGCCGTGCTCCACGCGACGTAACCGGCCGGCGCAGCGGGGAACGCCGGGCACCCCGCCTGGTAGTTCTGCCCCGCTCCGTACTGCGGCGGCGAGTCGCTGAGGCCCCACTCGTTCATGCTCATCACCTCGCCCACGCCGGTGGAATCTTCGGTCGCTTGAAGCCGTCGGCGGCCCAGCTCCCGAGAAAGAGCCCGAGCACGCCGACGCCCACGGCGGCGAGCGGCGCGATGGCGTACGGGGCCCCACCCGCGGGCGTGGGCGCGAGCACCACAGCGCTCGTCTGGGGCATGTAGCTGTTGATCTGCGCCGCATACGTGGCCGCGTCGACGCCAGAGCCCGCGTAGCCCATGTTCGCGAGGGCTTGCGCGTACGCGTTGACGTCTCCGTTGTAGAGCGCCTGGTAACCGCCGTGCGCCGAGATGAAGTCGACGTAGGCCTTGGCGCCCTGGGTGAGGTAGACGAAGTCGGCGAAGACCAAGCCCGGTGACGTGACGAGCGGGTGCTTGCCGCACGGGTAGGACGGGGCCGCGCCGCACGTGAGGTTGCCGGGGTTATCGCCGTAGCAGCTCTGTCCCGCGGCCGTTTCGAGACACCAATGCGCGGCAGCGACGTTGGCCGCCTTGCGATTGGGCAAGACCTCGGACGCCGACTGCACGAAGTCGGAGATCGTGTGCGGCGTGTGGGGCAGAACGAGGGTGGGCGTCGGCATGAGGAGCGACGCCTCAGATTCTACCCCGAAAGAGCGCGCGGGCGCTTGAGGCTGGTCTCGGAGGGCCTCGTTGCGTATGCTCGTGGGCATACGAGGAGATTCCCCACGATGCCGACTGGAGCCGACGCTATCGCTGCCGCCGAAAAGACCATCGAGCAGCAGCTCCCCCCGGGATGGGTGAAACGCTTTGTGGAGCCGCCGTGGCGTGGTGCGACTCCGGGCGTCTGCCGCGGGTGCGGCCGCAACGATGAGCAGGAGGCGCACGTCAACCCGAGGCTGAAGTGGGCGACCGTCGCGATCGTCAAGCGACAGGCGGAGCGCAAGATCCTCTGGTACTCGTTCGCCCTCTGCTGCGAGAAGTGCGCGAGCGACCGCAGGGTGATGAATCGACTCGCTGTCGAGGTCTTCGACCCGGGCGCCCCCGAAGCGGGGCTTCCGCCGATCGACGTCACCGTCAACGGCAAGCCCCAAGCGCCCGGCGGCGGTCAAGGCCCGTCGTGAGGAGAGGGGCGATCGTGTGAGCGCCGCGAGCTACGCTTGGGCGCGTGACGCTCGCGCGTTGGCCCCACCTCGTCATCGGTTGCCCCGAACGCGAGACGCTCTTCGTCTTCGAGCGCGCTGAGAACGCGCGCATCTTCGTCAAGCAGGTCGCCGAGCAGCTTTATCACGTGGCGCTCTACATCGAGGGCGAGGTCGTGCTCGTCCTCGACGGCGGTGCCGATGCGTGGGTGCGCGTGCGCAAGGAGCGAATCGCAGCGCTCGCGCGCATCAGCGGCGAGCACACACGTCCGACAGGGCCTGCGGCGTCAGGTGCTCCTAGCGGCTAGTAGCTCCTGGTAGGCGCTGAACCAGCCTTCAGCTTGACGTGTCGTTCCGCCACGGTCAAGTTGTGCTCGCCACAACACTTCCGGGGGGATCGGACGCGCCGATGGAACGACAAGTAGACCGCGCGCTCGCGTTGCTCAACGAGCTGCGCGCGGGTGCACCGCCGCCGCAACAGCTCGCGACCATACTCATCCAGCTCGATGCGCTGCTCATCGAGTTGACGTGCTCCAACGATCGAAGCGTCAACGAGCACGCCGAAGCGTACCTGCAGAAGCTCGCGAGCGACATGCGCGCGCTCCTGCGCGTGTTCCACAACACGGTCATGCGGCGCATCCGCTGGGGGAAGCGTCGACGGCGCTTGCGTGTCAGAAGTTGACACGTTGGCAGCTCGTGGCCATGCTGAGCCCTCGGAGGTGACCAACCATGACAAGCGAATCGGCCGCGGTCACTCTGCACGACGTGCTCTCGCTGCTCGAAGGACCCGACAAGGTGAAGATCACCTACGAGGGCCGCGAGCACGCGGTGAAGCTCATCGACGACTACGGATTGGGGTCGCGCAACGCGTCCTTCTTTCTTGCCGGCTTCGAGTTTGGTCCGCACGTGCTCGTCCACGCTCGATCGTTCGAGAGCGCATGGGAGGCGTGGGTCGACGAAGAGAAGCCCATCGACGAGGATGAACTCATCGAGGCCTACGGCGTCGTCGACCGTCAAGAGATCACCGACGCGTACATTGCGGGTCACGGTGAAGCGCCGCCGTACTGGAAGCGCGAGGCGTGGGACGCATGGCACGAGGGGCTCAAGCTCGCGCGCACGTGGTGGCTCGCCAACTACAAGGGCGCCGACCTCGATCTCATCGAGGGCTACGAGTACCAGTCCAACTTTACTGGCACCGGGATCGTCGCCATGGGGCACTACGCCTGGATGAAGGAGGTGGGCCCCTCCGACCTCGGCTTCGCGGGGGTGGTCGAGGAAGAGGAAGAGGGGGCCGCCGGCTGAGCCGCAGACTGCCAGAAGTTGACAACCTGGCACCGCCGCCTTACGTTGAGGGCTGAGTGGAGGTACCCGTCATGATCCCGAAGAACTACCCGACCGCTCCCGCGCCCCAGCCGAACCCCCCGCGGCCTGACACGTCGGACTTCCTCGAAGACGAGGTACTCGAAGCCGAGTCGGCGGACATGGCCCCCGATGGCCTGCGCCACTTCGTCGCCGAGCGCGTGCGTGTCGCTGTCGACCGCGCCGAGAACGCCAACGAGGTCCGCCTCGCCAAGGCCCTCGGCGTCGTGCTGCTCGACCGCAAGCTCTCGCGCCTCGTCGCGAACGCCGACCCGCAGGCCTTCAAGCAGGCGCTTCACGCCGTGGGAGCGCTCTCGTGAGCGTTTCCCGTCCTGTGAGCATTCGCCCGTACCTTGGCGCAAAGCGCGTCGTGGTCGAGCGCGCCGAGAGCGTTCGCCTCGGCACCTACTGGCGCGCGACGGTCTACGGCGAAGCGTACTCGTACCTTGGGGGCACGGTGGCCCAAACCGAAGAAGAGATCGAGACGTGGTGCTCGCTCTGGATACCCAGCACCCCCCGCGAACGAAAGGAGTCCTGACCATGATGAGCCCCGCTACGATCCGCGCACTGAGCGACGAGGCCGCGCGCAAGGCGGCCCGTGCCAAGAAGCAGCCGTACGTCTTCTTCGACGACGACGAGGTCACGCGAGTCTTCGCGCAGGAAGGCCGTGCGCCGATTCCGTTCATCGGCAGCTACAAGCCCAAGGGCTGGAGCAAGGTCGAGGAGCTGTTCTGCGACTCGTCCGGCCTCGGCCGCGACGACGAGCCGGCTCTGAGCTTTCAGCAGTTCGAGGCCAAGGTGCGCGAGTACCTCGCCAAGGACGGTGTCTACGGCTTCGCCGTCACCGAGGCTGAGCAGTTTCAGGTCTACGTCGGCGTCTATCGGAAGATCGAGCCTCGCAAGCGCACGCGCGCCGCGGTCGGTCTGGAGCGCCTCAACCCGCCGGGCCTGAGGGGAGGTGGCCGATGAAGCCCCGCTCGACCCCGACCGCGAAGCTCGTCTTCGAGCCGTTCCTGCGCTTCGCCGCGGTCACCAAGGAGGAGGCCCTCGAAGCCTACGAGGTGGTGACCGGCCGTTCCCGCAACCACGTCCAGCGCATCGTCGACCACGGCCCCCTGGTGGGCGCCCGGCGCGCCCCCGGGACGCGCGAGTGGCACATCTACGAGAAGCCCAAGGCGTGACCATGCTCGTCCTGAACCTGCTCAACGTGGCCGCCGTGCTGGTGCTCTTCGTCGGCACGGTGGCCCTCAACCCCGCGAGACGGCGATGACCGCGTGCACGCCTCAGCCGTGAGCCTGCGCGCTAAGGTGCCAAAAGTTGACAACCTGACAGCCAGGCCTTACCTTGTCCCCTGAGTGGAGGTTCCCATGACGACGACAACCGACTCCCGCGGCTCGAAGGTGAACGCCGACATCACGGCGCTCCTCAAGGCCCGCAACACCTTGCTCTGGCTCGCGACGAAGGAAGAGGAGCGCGTCGAGAACGCGCTCGTGGACGCCGCCGCTGCGGCCGACCGCATCGTCCTCTTCTGGGACTGCGCCGACGGCATCACCGGCCCGGGGCGCGCCAAGATCGCCCCCGACATGTTCAACCCGGCCGGCGCCCTGCAGTGGGTCGAGGACAACAAGGTCTTCGACGGCAAGCGCTACGTGCTCGTGATGCGCGATCTGCCCAAGTGGGGCGACGCCCAGACGCAGCGCAAGCTGCGCAGCGTGGTGCGCTACCTGAAGAGCGTGCCCCGCGCCGAGGCCCGCGGCATCGTGGTCCTCACGCCGTCGGTCGAGATCCCGCCGGAGCTTGCAGGCCACGCCGTCCTCATCGACTACCCGCTGCCCGACCGGGCCGAAGTCGCGGCCATCCTCGATGGTGTCCTCTCGGCGGTCCCCGAGCAGTTCCGGGCCGGCGCGGCGCCCAACGGCACGCGCGACGCGGCCATCGACGCGGCGATGGGCCTGTCCAAGGAGGAGATCGAGAGCTGCTTCGCCCGCAGCCTCGTCACGTCAAGCCCTCCGCGCATCGACGCGTCGCTCGTCGGCGCCGAGAAGAAGAAGGCCATCAACCGTCAGGGCCTGCAGGTGCACGACCCCGACCCCCGCGGCCTGGACGCCATCGGGGGCCTCGACTTGCTCAAGGACTGGGTCCGGCAGATGAAGGTCACCTTCACGCCCAAGGCGCGGGAGTTCGGGCTGGAGCCGCCCAAGGGCGTCGTGCTCGTCGGGCCTCCGGGCACCGGCAAGTCGCTCGGCGCCAAGGCGTTCGCCACGGCGCTCGGCCTCCCGCTCTTCCGCGCCGACCTCGGCGCTCAGAAGAGCAAGTACGTTGGCGAGTCCGAGCAGAACATCCGGCGGCTCATCGGCGTCGCCGAGGCGGCCGCGCCGTGCGTCCTCTGGGTCGACGAGATCGACAAGGTGCTCAAGGGCGCCTCGGGCGACCAGGGCGACGGTGGCGTCGCGGCCGACCAGCTCGGCGTGCTCCTCAACTGGATGCAGGAGACCAAAGCCCCGGTCTTCGTCATCGCCACGGCCAACTCGGTCGAGGGTCTTCCTCCCGAGCTTCTGCGCAAGGGTCGATTCGCCGAGGTCTTCTTCGTCGACCTGCCCAACCGCTCCGAGCGCGTCGAGGTCTTGCGCGTCTCGCTCAAGGCCAAGGGACTCATCCTCAGCGAAAGCGACGTCGAGGAGGTGGCCGACAAGCTCGATGGCTACACGGGCTCGGAGATCAACGCGCTCGTCCCCGACGCCATGGTCCTCGCGTACAACGACGGCGAGCGACGCGCCGAGGCGCGGGACCTGCTCGCGGTCGCGGCCAACGTGGTGCCGCTCAGCAAGCTGGCGAGCGACAAGATCCAGGCGCTGCGCAAGTGGGCCGAGAACCGCGCGCGGCGTGCGAGCAGCCCCGAGAAGGCCAAGACGGGCCCCTCGCGCGTGCTCGACATCGGTTGAACCACTTCGGGAGCGGAGGCGGAGCCCCTAGTCGTCGGGGGCTCCGCTTCCCTCCCCCCTTCTCCACCGGAGACCAGCCCATGCACTCAGGCAACTTCCGCGGCATCGACTTCAACGCGCTCGCGCGCTACCTATGGGCGCTCGACGCGATGCGCGCCGACAGGGCGCCTCTGCCCACGATCCAGTGGTTCGCGACTTCGGGGCGCTACGGCGGCATGGCGTACGGCTGCGCGGGCCGCCCGTGCCGCATCCGCATGCGGGTCGCTCCGACCTGCTCGGTCGAGTGGATCGCCGAGACGTTGCTGCACGAGCTGATTCACTGCTCGTGCCCCAAGGGCGTGCACCACGGCGAGCTTTTCTGCCGGCGGCTCATCGCATGCGCCCGCGAGGCGTTCGGGCTCGACCTCGACACGGCGGCTCTACTCGCGCTGCCTCGCGGCAACCACCGCAAGCAGGCGTACGCCATCGACGCGGCCATCGTTGGGGCCTTGCGCGTGGCGGGTTGGGGCGAGCGGCTTCTTCAGGGCTACGCTGCGCCTCTGCCCCCGCCCCCGCCACCGCCCGAGGACCCCGCGCTCGTCGAGGCTCGCCTGCAGTCGACGCGGCAAGAGCGCCGGGCCGAACGCGCCAAGGCTCGTGAGGAGCACGCGCGCGAGAAGCTCGCGGAGTGGGAGCGCAAGCTCACGGCCGCGAAGAAGCTCGTCGTCAAGTGGCGGCGCAAGGTGCGCTACTACGAGAAGCGTCGCGAAGAGCCGATGAAGGCTGCCGCGAAGAAAGGAAGCTGATATGAGCTACGAGCGGTTCCGCTCCAAGAAGTTCTCGCCCGAGTCGAGCGCGCGCATCACGCAGTGCAACGCGATCATCGAGCGCTACCAGGAGCAGGGTCTGCGCCTGACGCTGCGTCAGCTCTACTACCAGCTCGTCTCGCAGGCGGTCATCCCCAACGAGGAGCGCAGCTACAAGAACCTGGGCAACCTCGTGAGCGACGCGCGCCTCGCGGGGCTCATGGACTGGGACGCGATCGAGGACCGCGTGCGCGTGCCGCGCCAGCCGCCCCAATTCGACAACCTGACCGACCTCGTCGAGGCCGCGCTCAACACGTACCGGCTGCCGCGTTGGGAGGGCCAGGACAACTACGTCGAGCTGTGGGTCGAGAAGGACGCTCTCGCGGGCGTGCTCGCCCCCATCGCGCGCAAGTACCACGTCACGCTCATGGTCAACCGCGGCTACTCGTCGCAGAGCGCGATGTACGAGAGCGCCAAGCGCTTCCTCGACGCGAGCGGCGCCCCGGTCTTGCTCTACCTCGGTGACCACGACCCGAGCGGCGAGGACATGGTGCGCGACGTGCGCGACCGGCTCTCGATGTTCGGCGTCGAGGTCGACGTGCGCAAGCTCGCTCTGACGATGGACCAGATCCGCGAGTACGAGCCGCCGCCCAACCCGGCGAAGGTCACCGACTCGCGCGCGGCGGCGTACATCGCCAAGTACGGCGACGAGTCGTGGGAGGTCGACGCGCTGCCGCCCGAGGTACTCACGCAGATCATCGAGTCGAGCCTTGACACGCTCGTCGACCAGGAGTTGATGGACGCGGTCATTGCTCGCGAGGACGTGGACAAGAAGCGGCTGCGGGACGCGGCCGTGAAGATCACCAAGAAAGGATGAGTGCCCGCGATGGCCCTCGACATGCACGCCAAGAACTGGAAGTCGTCGTCCGACTACAAGCGGGTCATCGAGCCGCTCGTCGCGGAGCTGAAGAAGCGCGGCCGCAAGGTCGCCGTCGGTAAGGGCGGCTACTGGCGCTACGAGCTGGGCATCACGATCGACGACGGACCGAGCGTCACCGTCAGCGTGAAGGACTCGAACCGGCGCACGAAGGACCCCGCGACGGGCAGGCGCTTCGGACCTGGCACGCGGCCGCTCCTCTTCGTGATGGTCGGCACGACGACCTGGCGAGGCATCGAGGCGACGCGTTTCCCCGAGCCGGCTGCGGGCTTCGACTTCACGAAGATGGCCGACGCGGTCGAGCAGTGGCGACAGCGGCAGATCGAGCGCGACGCGCAGAAGAAGACCGCCGAGGAGCGCAACCGCAAGTGGCGCAAGGAGCTGAAGGCGCTCCCCAAGGAGCTGCGCGGCTACAACGTCGACGTCTCGGGTCACGGCGAGTTCGTCGAGGTCACGCTCATCATGACCACCATCGAGCAGGTGCGGCGCGTCCTCAAGGTGGCGCGCGCGGAAGGAGTCAAGTCGTGATGAGGCTCATCATGATCGCGTTCGTGTTCATTACATCGTGCGCGGGCCGCGCCGAGCAACCGCCGGCCGCCTGCGAAGACAAGCAGATTGCTGTCTGCCCGACGAAGCTTCCCGTCGGCATCACGTGCTCGGACGGCGGTGCGCCTTCGGGCTGCGTCGCGCAGAGCATCGCGGGGGCTTACTGCTGCCCCAAGGAGAATTGAAGCCGTGGCTGCCGGGCGTAGAAGACGTGGTCGCGGAGGGCGTGGCGGCTCGCGGGCCGGGCGAGTGTACTCGTCGAGCCCGTGCTTGAAGTGCGGCAAGGCCGTCGCGCGCAACGTGCTGCCGCAACACGAGCGACGATGCAAGGCGCTCACAGTCGAGCGATGGGAGCGTGTGCTCGGCCCGGCGCAGCAGTGGGTCGCGCGCTGCTACGAGATTGCGTGCGCGGCGGTGAAACACGCGCTCGTGCCCAAGGGCTCCTCGGCGGTCTACGGTCACTGGCTTGGGCCCATCGCGCCGTGGAGCCACTTCGCAGGGAAGGCGGGGCTTGGCTTCTGCCAGCACGGGTGGGTCCTCCTGCCCGACGGGCGCATCTGCGACCCGACACGTTGGGTGTTCGAGGGCGCCGCGCCGTACATCTACGTCGGCCGCGCGGACCACTACGACGAGGGAGGCAACAAGTTGCGTGAGGCGTTCTGGCCGAGCGTCGCGCCGCGGTGGGATGCCGGCGACGACCAGGTGGAGATCACGAAGGACATCCTGCCGTCCGACGCATGGTCGTTCGTCGAGAAGTTGCTCAACCTCTGGGACTCGTACGAGCACGGCAACGAGCCTGGGGTCGTGTCGAGGCCTCAACTTCTATGGCTTGCCAACCGCGCGCCGTCGACACTCGGCCAGCACGCTTACGACATCTACTGCGCGCTCGCTCGTCTCGACGAGCTGGAGATGGTGCCGCTCGACAATCGCATCATGGTCGAGCGCCTCACCGGAAAGAAGATCGCATGAACAGGATGGCCCGGAGCACGCAGGAGACGCGCGTACTCGTCATCAAGGTCCGCGCTCGCACGAGCGACGCAACCTCGGAGGCGCAGTTCAAGGAGCTGCTCGTCGAGGCGGCGCAGGCTGTCGAGTCGATGGGCGGTGACGTGCAGGCTGCGGTGGTCTTGCCGGAGGCGGCGTGGCCGAAGAGCACATGAGCAGGACCCTTCACGACATGATCGCCGACACGCTCAAGGAGATCGAGACCGCGATGGAGCGCGCGACGTGGCGGTTGATGCCGTTGCCGCTCGACTGCCCGGACACGACCGCCGTCGCGTACGCGGGCACCGGCGACGGCTGGGCCATCCTCGTCATGGAGTTCGCCCACACCGACGGCTCGCGCGGTTTCGACGGCTCCGCCGTCAAGCACCCCACGGCGATGCGCGTGCCCCGCGACCTCGCCGCGAAGGGCGTCGCGCTCGCGAGGAAGGCCTTGCAGGGCCCGCGCGTGTCGTGACTGCTGATTCCGCTAGGGGTGGAACTTGCGCTCGTGCTCCACTGCCAAGAGTTGACAGGCTGGCACGGCCGCCTTACAGTGAGGGTCTGGAGGCGATGCCCATGACGACAGCAATCCGACCCGGCTTGATGATCTCGCTCAAGACCACCGTGCGCGGCGGCGTGAGCTACCAGCGCGAGAACCTCCCCGTCTCCAACGAGCTGGCCGCCAAGGACGGCAAGGCCGTCGAGAAGTGGGAGACCACCAAGGTGGTGGAGGACCCCGAGGAGCACGAGCGCGCCCGCAAGGCGGTCAACAAGGCCCGCTCGCTCATCTCGTCGGTCTGCGCGAACACGGCTTTCGGTCTCATCTGCCCGCAGGAGCGCGAGCAGCAGCTCGACGAGGCCATCACGGCGGCGCGCAAGCTCGTCGGCGAGTTCAACGCGTCGGCGACCTTCACCCACGCCCGCATCTACGCCCTCAAGGGGCGCATCGCCTCCACCGAGGAGGAGAGCGCCAAGGCGATCGGCGAGGAGGTCGCGAGCCTCATCGCGGCCATGAACGCCGGCATCGAGAAGCTCGACGTCGACGCGATCCGCGACGCTGCGACCAAAGCCAAGCAACTCGAAGAGCTGCTCGGCCCCGAACAGGCGTCGGCCGTGAGCGACGCCGTGGCGCAGGCGCGCAAGGCGGCGAGGCAGATCGTCAAGCGCGTCCAGAACGACGGCGAGGCCGCCGCGGTGGTCCTCAAGGACTTGCAGCGCGGCAGCCTGGAGAAGGCCCGCATCGCGTTCCTCGACTTCGAGGACGGCACGGTGCAGGCGCCCGCGGGCGACTCGATGCCCGCCGCCAACGTCCAGCGCGTCGCCGAGCTGGACCTCGACTTCGGTGGCGCGCCCGCGCCCACCGCGACCGCAACGACCGCAACGAACGAGGAGGGCTGAAGCCATGGCCTGCGAGACGCTCCGCAAACCGCAGCAGACCCCCGAGCAGCGCCGCGCCGAGGTCCGCGCCGCGCTCCTGGCCCTGGAGCAGGGCCTGCAGAAGGGCTCCATCAGCCTCGTCATCGGCAACCAGGGCGCCGTCGCCTTCCAGGGCTGGACGCCCGCCACGCGCGGCGGGCTCACCGACGCGTGCGCCTTCCGCACGCTGCAGGCGAACGGGAGCTGGGCGCTCAAGAGCGCGCTCAACCGCGCCGAGGCCATGGCGGGGCGCAAGGTCGACATGAACGCGGTCTCGGCCGGCGTGCACTCGCACGACGGCGGCCGCACCTGGGGGCCGGGTCACGGCCATCATCACTGAAAGGAGGCAGCGGGCATCGAGCGAAGACGGAGCGACTCCTCTCCCGCCACGTCAGGGGAGTCGCCCGTCGCCCTGAGCCGTCGAGGCGGCTCCAGCCAGGAGAGTGAGCGGGCCTGTCACGGTCTTCTCCCCGACTTGGCGGCTCAGTGCGGCGGACAACGGACTGGAGGACGACGATGGAGACCATGACCACGACCACCGCGACGACGCACGACAGCGAGACTCCCGCTCAGCGCAAGGCGCGCAAGATCGCGTGCGCGCTCCGCACGCTGGCGCTCTACCGCGCAGACATCAAGCAGGCGCTGAGCGTCCAGAGCCGCACGGCGTCGTCGCTCGACGACGTCGAGCTGGCCCTCGCCCGCGAGCAACTGCGCGCGCAAGGAGAACTACCGTGAAGACGAAGAAGACACCGACGAAGGAGTACCGCGTGACATTCACGCTCAAAGTCTCGGCCGAGACCGTCGGCGGGACGCGCGTCGACGTCGTCCAAGAAGCCGTGACGAGCCTCGTCGACGGTGAGACGGCCATCCACCGAGCCAACTCGACAAGCACGCGCGAGGGCGTGCGCTTCGTCGACTCCTACGGATACCGAGTCGAGGAGGTCTTGTCATGAAGCCGAAGAAGGTCACGGTCTACGAGTCGTACCTTGTCGTCGAAGGCACGGGCGACTTCCCCGTCGACATGCTGCGCTATGACCACGCGTGCCCGTACCGCGAGGAGGACGCGGCCAAGCTCCAGTCGCATCGGCACGAGCGTCGGCGCGTGGCGCTCCTGCGGCGCAGCGTGAACCCGAGCCCCGCGACGCTCGGCCGATGGGCCTCGTTCGGGTGGCGCGTGATCTCGGAGACCACCGACCCGGGGCCGGCGGTCGACTTGACCCGTCCGCAGGTGAAGCCGTGAAGCACGAAGGAGAGTTCGAGCGCTTCACCCACGCGGGGCGGACGGTGGTCCTCTGCTTCGACCCCGAGGCGTCGAGCCCACGCGACAACGACGGCAACCTCGCGACCATCGCGTGCTGGCACCAGCAGGTCGACCTCGGCGACCGGAAGCTATCGCCCGCCGATGGAGCCGACTGGCGAGACCGCAAGGCGACGGTCGCAGCCCTCGAAGCTGGCGGCGACAAGGTGCTCGCGATCCTGCCCGTCTGGATCTACCAGCACTCGGGCATCTTCCTGAGGGCCGCCGCCGAGCGCCCCGGCTACCCCTTCGACTGCAAGTGGGACGCGGGCCAGGTCGGATGGGCCTACGTGCTCAAGTCGACGGCGCTCAAGGTCGGTTGCAAGCCGGGCAAGAGGTGGTCGTACGTGAACGGCGCGGGCGAGCGCCGCTCGGGTGCCTACAACGAGGCCTACTTCGTCGAGGCCATCATGCAGGAGGTCGACGTCTACGACCGCTGGGGGCGCGGCGAGTTCGCCGGCTACATCGTCGAGGATGAGGACGGTGACCAACTCGACTCGTGCTGGGGCTTCGACGACGTCGACTACTGCCGCCAGGAAGCCAAGAACGCAGCGGAGTCGGTGCGCTCGCTGGGTGAGACCGACAGCGCATGCGACCAACGGTGCTCGCCATGAGCATCACCTTCTCCATCCAGGGGCGCGAGACCGACTTCGACGCGCGCTTCGGCGAGCCAGGGGGCTGGTGGATGAACCTCGCCAACGACAACGCGCGCAGCTTGCTCAACTGGATCGGCTACGGCGACGTGGACCTCTGGTCGGGCGCGAACACGCTCTACGCGCCGCACGTAGCGGCGCAGTGCAAGGAGCGCCTGCGCTTGACGCCCGGCAACGTCGACCGCGCTCGTCAGGGCCATGAGAGCGGCGGCCCCGGCACGGGGCAGTGCCGCTTCATCGAGTTCGAGCGGCCCGAGGGTTACCTCATGGATCGCGTCGAGCAGCTCCTGCGCCTTGCCGAGGAGGCGGGCGCGGGCTTCATCGTCCTCGGCTGAAAGGAGTCACCTCCCATGGACAAGCAGAGCAAGCCCCACGAGTGCGCGCCCGAGAATGCAGAGCTGATGCTCAAGTGGGTTCGCGAGCGCGGCGGCGTCGCCGTCTGGGGCTCGATCAACTTCTCGAACCTCGGCGCGAGCTGGACGGCGCCGCTCAACGACGAGCAAGGCAACCGCAAGCCCAAGCCCACCTGGGAGGCGGCGAACGAGCCCGAGCGCGTCATCACCGACCCGCGCGAGATCGTCGTGGTCGTCAGGCGCGAGGTGAAGCGCTTCCGCATCGGTGTCCGTCGAGGCGGCAACGGACTCTCGTTCAAGCTCACCGATGCGTCGTCCAGGCGCGTGCGTGCTGCGGTCGACAAGGCCGGCGAGGACGCGACCTACCAGTTCGACTACGACACGCAGGAAGCGGTCATCCTCGTCCCCGACAAGACCGTGCCCCTCGTCGAATTCGTCGAGGGTCGCGGCGACGCGCCCGCGCCCGACCCGATGGCGGCGCGCTTCAAGGACACGCCCGACGACAAGAGCCAGGCGAAGATCGACGAGCTGAAGCCTGCGGTCGCCGAGGCGCGGCAGAAGGAGCGGCCTTGAGTCCTCCGACGAGTGTGAAGGCGCAAGGCGCGAGCTACACCTGCGACGGGTGTGGCCGACGATGGGTCGCCAAGAGCGGCGACGCCGTGCACATGGTGGAACGCCAGGCCCTTTGCACCAAGTGCCTCAAGAAGCCGAGGCACGAACGCGAGCACCCCGACGTCGAAGAGAAGCCTCAAGTCACTCAAGTCACCAGCGAGCTTCGCGATGGCTGGCACGACGTGAGCCGCAGGACGAGGCTACTCACGAAGCGCGACGAGCCCCTCAAGGTCGAAACCACGCGCTACGACCTCGACGCAGCGCTCGATGACGCCGCGGAGTTCTATGGCGAGCCTCTGGAGCGCATCAGCCCCTGGCTCACCGACGACGGCCGCGACCCTGAGAAGGAAGACTGCGGCAACAACACCAAGGTGACGTGCAAGGTCGACACGTCCGCGAGCGTCCACGACGCGAGAGAGTGAAGGGTAGCCTCATGTCGTTCGAGATTCGATCCGGCCGCTACTACGCAGCGTTTTGGATCGTCGAAGCCCAAGACGGATCGGGCAACGTGAACGCGGCTGTGTGGCGCGACTTGCCCAACGGCCCATGGCACATGCAGTACCGCTTCCGGTACTACGTCGACAACAAGGCGCACGACTCCAAGGACAGGAGGAGCTGGTTCATCGGCCAGGCGCGAGGCGAGCAGACCGAAGAGCAAGCGGTGGCCAACGGCGACAAGCTTGTCTGCGCGCTCATCGAGTGCGGTTACGCGCGTCGCCAGGACGTGACCTGCCTTCGCTTGAGCACCGACGACCCCAAGAAGATCGCCGAGGCGCTCACGAGCCAACCCAGCATGCACGGGCGCGCGCTCGGACCGGACGCATGAAAGGAATCTCTCATGAGTGACATCACCCTCAAGTTGCCCGACACCCCCGAGATGCGCGCCGCCCTACGGCACTTCGCCGAGCAGGCGCACAAGGGCGAGGCGTACGCGGCGTTCGACGCGGAGGTCACACGCGCCATCGACGTAGATGACCCCGGGGGCCTTGTGATCCCCGTCGTCGACGGCGAAGAGGCCCACGACGAGTTCGTGCACGCGCTCACCCAGGCGGTCATCGCTTTCGACGCTGCGCGAGGCGCGTCGAAGGGGCCCACCGAGTGGGGGGTCAAGCTGCGAGGGCACGGCTGGTGCCACGGCGACGTCGGAGGACGCACAGGCGGTGGCGACTTCCGCGGCAGCCACGCCGAAGCCACCGCGTTCGCGCGTGAGCTGCGCGCGAAGAACGGAGATCTGTACGACGTGTCGGTGTACGACGGGCCACCGACGCGCGACGCCGTGTTTGAGGCGCTCCCCAAGGGCGCACAGCGTCTCATCGACAACGCACGAGGCAAGCGATGACTGCGCCTGCGAAGAAGCTCACTGTGGGGCGCGGCATGAACATGCGCGTCACCAAGGCCGGCAAGGCGGCCGAGGCGCACTTCGACGCGCTCGTCATCGAGCACCTGAAGAGCATCGGCGCGACGCCGCCACCCGAGGGCGTGTACCCGCGGTGGATCGTAGAGACGATTCACGGGCGGTTGGGCGTGACGCCGCTCGGCCACTGGATCGCGCAGAGCTTCATGGACTGGCCGAAGGACTACAAGGCCTGCATCGCCCACGCGCGCGAGCGCGGCTTCGACCACTGGAAGTGGAACTTCCACTTTGACATCGGCGCCGCGGAAGCGGAGGTCGACTACTGGAAGCGCCAGCTCGCGCGGGTGCTTCCTCCTCAGGAAGCCGTGCACAAGCCGGAGCCCAAGGACCATTCGGGGCGCCTGCACAAGATGGCGGCGCGCTGGCTCGCGGAGAGGGCCAGCCCTGAGGAGCAAGGTGGGCTCGGCGTGTTCGCCGACACGCGCTTCTGCGCCGACCTGACCAAGCTACTCGAACAGGTAGACCGCGCCGCGAGACGTGAAGAGCGCCGTGCTGCAAAGGAGCGCACATGAGACCCGAGATCGCTCGTCAGATCATGCGCCTCGCCTACGCCGACCATCTCACGCCGCGCGAGATGGCGCAGGTGGCCGAGGCCTTCCTGCTCAAGAAGGGAAGCGACCCGATCGAAGTCGCGCGCAGCATTGGCCGTTGGTACGGCAACCTGTTCAAGAACCGAGAAAAGCTCCTCGAATCGTTGGAGCAGCAGATCGGCACATGAAGCCCCGAAGCTCCAACAACCTCGTCCCGATCGCCATCGAGCGCTGCACCAACATGCACGGCAAGCTCGGGCCTGACGAACGCAAGCGTCTGCTCGCCGTCATCAACAACCCGACGCACAAGACCTGGGACGCCGCCTACTCTCTCCTCGTGAGCTACACGCCGGGTCGCTTGGGCGTGACCCTCTGGCAGGCGGTGCTCGCCGTGGACCCGACGTTCCCCAACACCCACCGCGTGCGCTGGGGGTCCATCCCGTCGCAACAGGTGCTGCTACGAGCCCTCGACTACGCAACGAAAGCGCCCACGAGACCCTTTCGCAAGGAGTCAACATGATCTACGATCAAGAGTTGAAAGGTGAGCACATGACCAAGGAAGCCAAGAAGACGGAGTCCAGGGCCATCGCGAAGCTGCGAGCGCAGGTCGAGGAGACCTCGGTCAAGGCCGTCGCGGAGAAGCTCGGCATCGCCCGCGGCACGCTTCTCGGTCTGCTGGCCGGTACGACCAGCCCGCGCTTGGAGGTCGTCCACGCCGCCGAGAAGCTCGGTGTGAGGCAGGGCGACTGGTGAAGCACATCGGCGAGAGCGCACTCGCGATCGTCCTGATCGTTCTGGTGACGATGGGGCTCGCGGTGCTCTTCAGGTGACGGAAACCATCATCAAGGAGTCAGGGCCCATGAGCAACGGCGACGGCGACGACAACAAGACCTACGGAGCCATCGTACTCGTCGAAGCGCGCCTCTATGGCGAGACGTTACCGCGCATCGTCACGCGCAAGTGGCACCGCGACGAAGCCGCCGCTGAGGCGCTACTACACGCGCTGCGCGAGTTCGATGACCGTTGGTACTTCGCAGCGCTCAAGGGGCTCGTCAGGCGCCTCGGACCAAGGCCCTCGAAGCACAAGGAGCCCGCGCTTTCATGAGCCCCGTTGTGAGTCCTCGCTACACGGTCGCCGCCCGCCCGTTCATCCGATGGGCCGGCGGCAAGACCCAACTCCTCGAAGAGCTGATGAAGCACGTGCCCAAACGCTTCGGGCACTACTACGAGCCCTTCATCGGCGGGGGCGCGCTCTACTTCGCGCTCGCCCCCAGGCACGCGACACTCTCCGACTCGAACCGCAAGCTCATCGACGTCTACCGCGTCCTGCGCGAGGACCCCGAGGCGCTCATCCGGGCTCTGGCCGCGCACGAGCGCCGTTACTACGCGCGGCGCGACTCGCAGGAAGCGCGCGAGGCCTACTACATGAGCATGCGCCGCCTGCTTCACACCGACGTGAACGCGGGCGACCGCATCGAGCAGGCTGCGCTCTTCGTCTTCCTCAACAAGACCAACTTCAACGGGCTGTACCGCGTCAACAAGAAGGGGCGCTTCAACGTGCCACACGGCAAGTTCAAGAAGCTCCCCACCATCTGCGACGCCGACAACTTGCGCGCCTGCGCCCGCGTCCTGCGCGAACGAGCGACCATCCTCTGCGCTGGGGACTTTCACTGGGCGCTACATACGATGCTCGGCAAGCCTCAGAAGGGCGACTTCGTCTACCTGGACCCGCCCTACTGGCCTGCGAGCGAATCGAGCGACTTCACGAGCTACACGAAGGACGGCTTCGGGAGCGAGCAGCAAGAGCAGCTCGCCGACGTCGCCGCAGAGCTGCGCGAGCGCGGCGTGACCGTGGTCCTCTCCAACGCCGACGTCAAGCCAGTGAGAAAGCTCTACACCCGACGCGGGTTCGAGCTGCGCGAGGTCTCCGCGCGCCGCAGCATCAACTCCAAGACCCACCGGCGCGGCAAGGTGGGAGAACTCATCATCTACTGATGGTCCGGTACGGCATCACGTGCAAGGAGCGCAACGGCTTGCGTGGGCTCACGAGCAGCGAGCAGCACCGCCTGAAGGCCACCCCCGAAGAGGCCAGGGTCGCACTCGACTCCTTGCTCACGAGCAACAGCGAGGGCAGACTCGCTGAGGTCTTCGGGCCGCAGGCAATCGGTACGTTCCGCGTGGACCCCATCGACTGCTGGAGCAACGGCGACCCGAAGGGTGTCTACGTCGACGACTAGGAGGAGACCATCATCATGCCGTCCAACGTCCTGCACGGAAACTACGGGGAAGCCCGCCACACGCTGCGCCCAGGGCACTGGAAGCACTTCCGGCCCCTCGGCGAGACCAAGCGTATCACCGAGGAGGGCGTCCTCGCGCCGATGCATGGGCCGGGCGCCCGCCGCGGGGCGCGTGACGTCGAGCGCATCGGCCCCGGGGGGCTCTCGGCGCGCGTCTTCGTGGGGCTCAACGTGGGCGAGACGCCGACGTACACCATCGACGACGTCGTCAAGGCGACGGTGCAGATCCGCAAGCAGCAAGGCGCGATGCCCGACGCGTCGTTTCTCGCGCAGCGCGGCGTCTACACGCAGAGCAAGGACGGCAAGGTCATCACCGAAAGCTCGGTGCAGATCATCATCATCGACTTCGAGGGGCGGTCGAAGGAGTCGTTCGCCAAGGACGTCAACGCCCTCGCCTCGGGGCTGCGCGAGCACTTCCACCAGGAGAGCGTCATCGTGGAGGTGCAGGAGCGCGGCATCGTGCAAGACGTCTTCTCCATCACGGCCTGACGGTCTGCCACAAGTTGACAGTTTCACACTCTGCCGCTACCTTGGGCACCAAGGAGTCATGCCCATGAGCCCCATCGTCCGTCGGTTCAACATCGCGCGCATGGAGTACCCCGCCCTGGACGGCGCGGTGCTCTTCTTCAAGAGCCTCATCGTCGTCATCGTGGGGGCGCTTGCGGTGCGAGCGCTCACGGGCTGCGGCGGAGCGCCCTTCCTTGCGAGCGACGAGGTGGGGCTCCACGACGCAGGCCCCGAGTCGAGTGGCGGCGACGCGCGAGTCATCGAGGGGGGCGACGAAGCCAAAGCCGAAGCCGAAGCCGAAGCTGGCGTCGAGGCAGAGAGCGGGACTCCGCCCCCCGACGCGGGCGACGCCGGTGCGTGCTGCGAGAGCCCCACGCCCGCGTGCTCCACGCCGCTCGCCTCGTGTCCGGTCACGGCCATCAATGAGAACCACGGGAGCTTCCCTACGAGTTTCGAGATGTACGCGACGCCGGCCGAGAACTGTACGACCGAGACGACACCCGCGGCGTGCCTCTGCGACTACACGTGCGCGTGCGTCACCGCGCACTGGACCTGCCCGAACGGCAGCGCGCCCACGAGTTGCACGAACGACCCACTTCAAGGGCTGCTCGTGAGCTGCAACAACTGAAACCCGCCTGACTGAGACCCACCTGACACCTTCGAGAGAAAGACGCGCCCTGACATGCCCGCCGACAGAATGACCCCCGAGGACAAGGAACGCTGGAGCAAGACCATCGAGGCCATCGACGAGGGGCTCGACTCCGATGACATGGAGGTCGTGCTTCAAGCCGCGATGGTGTGGGCCTTCGTCGACATCGCCGACTCGCTCGACGTCATCAGCCAGCACTTCGAGGCCCCCGAGCCCGCGCGCCCTGCGAAGAAGGCGCGCAAGACCGCACGCAAGACGACGCGTCGGCCTCGTCAGCCCGTCGAGGTCGAGCCCGAAGAGGAAGAGGAGCCCGACGGCGAAGAAGAGGAAGACGAGGAGGACGACTCGTGAGCAGCAAGACCAAGGACAGGACCCCCAACGTCACGCTCGACCAGTTCGACGTCCCGCACTGGCGCCCCGGCGCCAACCCGTTCGAGCAGCAGATGCGGCGCCTCGCGGAGATCATCGAGGAGATCGAGAAGGGCCATGACAAGGAGGCGGCCGAGCGGCTCAACGAGCTGCACTCCTCGGCGAGCGTCCTTCACGGCAACCTCCTTCACGCCCGCGCCATCGCGCTCTCGATCTTCGGCCCCGAGTGGCCCGACCACGTGATGGACGTCTACGATCGCCTGATGGACGCCGACCCCGACGGCCCTCTGGTCAGCCCCGAGCTGATCGAAGAACCGGGCGACACGACACTGCGAGCGCCTCCGCCGCTCGATCCACCCCCCAACCCCCTCGCGGAGCCCACATGACCGACGACCTCGTGGTGCATGGCGCTGCCGCCTTCTGGCGCGACAACGAGCCAGGAGGCGTCAGCGTACAGATCGACCTCAAGAGCCCCGAGCGGGGCCTGCGCTTCTGCCACCAGCTCGTGGCATCGCTCAGGGTGCTCGACGAGACGCCGCTCGAAGCGCATCTCACAAAGCTCCGCGCCTACTCCCCGCGGCGCGAGCGCCTATCCGTCGAGGAGGGCTGCGACATCATCGCGATCGTCAACTGGCTTCAGGTGCGCGGCCACCTCGTCTCAGACGAGTACAACGGGACGATGTTCTTCTGCACCGTCGACGGCGACGTCGTCATGAGCGAAGCCAACCCAGTCACGATCGACGTGCGCGAGCGCATGAAGGGCCCGGCCATGGTGGACGTCACCGACATCGTGCGCGCGTCCAAAGCGCTCACGATCGACGAGGGCGCCAAGGCCGCCCTGCGCGTGGCGCAGCAGCACGCGCGCGAAGTAGCGAACAAGCGATGAGCGACGAGGACCGCGTCGAAGCCGAACGTCTTCGCGACGGCATCCTCGGCATCATCGAGGCCGAAGCACAAAACCCGTCGGCCGCGAGCGCACGCATCACGCGCAAGCTTGCAGAGCTGCTCAAGGCAGGCCCTCGACCGGCAGGCCAACGCACCGCCATCGTGTTCGTTCAGCGCGACCCTACGGCCGACGGCGTCGGCTTCACGGTGCACGCCGAGGGGTTCAACCGCGCACGCATGGCAGTCCTCCCTCGCGAGGAGTGGAGCACGGCGGAGTTTTGGGGGTGGCGCTGCTTCGAGATCATCATCGGCATCCTGCAGCAGACCCCCCACGCCAAGGGCGTGCGGTACTAGCGGTTCGGTCCCGCGCTCAAGCTCGACGACGTCGCGTGCCCTTCATCGTACCCGCGGCACGACGCGAAGCGCCCACGGCTCTCTTCGCGGCGTCGACGAGGCCGCTCGCCTTCAGGCGCGTGAACACGTCGCCGATCGACGTGATGGCCTCGCCCATCTCGGGGCTCACGACCTGGTCCACGATGCCGTCGAGCGCGCCCTTCTCCGGCGCGAGCAGGTCGAACTCGTCGATGAGGCGGCAGGCCTTCATCGCGAAGCTGCGCGCTTCGGCCTCGGTGACGGCGTCGTCGACGGCTTGGGTGACGAGAGCGTGTGCGCGCTTGCGTGCGGTGTTCTTGTCCATGCGAGCCATGCGCGCTCCACGGTAATACCGCTCGGGGGGCTGACGAAAGCCCGCGCGAGCGTTTCTGGGGGTTCGTGAGGGGACCCCCCTCCCCGAAAACCGTCACGGAAAGAGCCGCGGAAAGCCTGCTGGAGCGGCACGAAAAGCCGAGGGATCTGCGCTGCGCGCGCGGTGGCGCCCGGAGCGCGAACGGCTCGCGCCGACCATGACCCGGACCCGGCGGTTTGCCCTTGCGGCACCCACCCTAATGCCTCTAAGATTGGGCGTGGAGCATGTCATCCCACATCATCCGCCGGCCGAGGGCCGGCGACCGACCACGACCCAGCGGCGGCCGCCGCGCGCGCGACGACCAGGACCCCGGCGAGGAGGGGTCCGAAAAGGGGTCTGGGAGCGCTCTGCCGGCGCGCCTGCGCCCTGGCGACGCCGAGGCCGTCCTTGGGGCCTACCTCGCGTCGCTGGGGAGTCCGCGGAGCCGTAGCACGGTCGCCGAGAGCCTTCGCCGGGTCGCGCGCCTGGTGCCCGCCCCGACGCCGCTGACGCGCCCCGAGGAGGTCGCGGCGATGTTCTTGGTGCTCCCCGAGGACCGCACCTGGGACGCGCTGCAGGCCGTGCGTAGCGCCCTCGCAGAGCGGTACCCGCCGGCCACGGCCAACCTAACTCTGTCGGCCCTCCGGGGGGTGCTTCGGACGGCCTACCTCAAGGGCTTGCTGAGCGACCACCAGGCGGTCCTGCTGCGCGAGCTGAAGTCCGTGAAGGGCTCACGCGTCCCCCGCGGCGTCGCGCTCTCGCCCGAGCACGAGGGGCGCCTGCGCGCCGAGGCGCGCGAGCTTCCGAGCTACCAGGGCGCGATGATGGAGGCGGCCATCGCGCTCTCGATCGGCGCGGGCCTGCGACGCGAGGAGGTGTGCCGGCTCACCATCGACGCGGTGGGCCCTGGTGAACTGCAGGTGCTCGGCAAGGGCAACAAGGAGCGCCGTCCCGTCGTCGACGTCGGGATGCAGCGCGTGCTCGACCGGTGGCTTCGACGACGCGCGCTCTTGCAGGTCGAGCACCGCGCGCTCTTCGTGAGCCCCGAGCGCCCCGACGTTCCCATCTCGCAGTGGAGCTACTGGAGGCTGGTGCGCGAGGTCGCTCACCTCGCGTTCGGCAACGAGAAGCAGGGGCGCAAGGGGCGCTGCGCCGCCACATGCCGGTGCCACAAGATCCTGACCGGCCCGCACGACTTCCGGCGCACGTTCGCCTCACGCATGCTCGACGCGGGCTTCGACCTGCGCGAGGTCCAGCAGCTCATGGGCCACGAGAGCGTCGCCACCACGCAGCGCTACGACAAGCGAAGCACCGAGGCGCTCTACGAGCGGCGGCGCAAGACGAAGATCCTCGCGGATGTTGAGGACTGAGATGACGGCCTACGACAAGAGCTTCGACGGCATGCCTCGTCACGAGCTGGAAGCGCTCGCCGCACGCCAGCGCACCCAGCTCGCCGAGCGCGCCGCGGTACCGCTGCTACCCGGATGGATCTGTCGCTCACCCACGTGCGCTTCGCCGACCAACCCGGAGGGCGGCGTCTTCAACGGCACGGTGAAGGAGAACCGCACCCACTGCAGATGCTGCGGTCAGCCTCGGCCGACGTCGACGCGCTGACCCACCGCGACACCGTGGCGCGCCGCCCAGCCGTATGCGACTTCGAGCACGTACCTCGTCGAGGGAGGCATCTGGAGAAGCTCCAGGCTCTCGGGTGCGCCGTGGACGACGCCAACGATGACCCACGACGCGCTCATGCAGACGAAGTCGAGGGGGAAGGAGACGTCCTTCATCCAGAACACCTGGTGGCCGTCGAAGAGCATCCCCTCGTCGTCGCGTAGCGGCGCGCGACCTCCGAGTCCCCGCTCGACGTCGACAGGCAGCTCGGCGCGGACGCGCGCGCCGCTCGGGAAGGTGAGCAGCGGCCAGACGCTGCGGGGAGCGCGGACGGGCCAGTCGTTCATCGCGCGCGTGAGCCCGTTGCTGTGGGTGGCTCCCAGCCGTAGAGCCCCACCATGTTGTCGGCGAGGGTGATGAGGTACAGGACGCTCTGGCTCGTCTCCATGTCCTCGGGCTTCTGGCCAGGCACTTCGAGCTTCCACACGAGATGTGGCAGGCGCGGGGGCACCGCCGCGATGACGATCGGCGAGATGACGTACTCCTCCTCCGAGGGGCCGCGTCCGACGTACCGGCGCTTGAGCGAGTCCACGTGCCACACGATGCGGCGGCTGTAGGAAGGACCGCTCGCGCCAGGCGCGTTCTCACGCGACATACCCGTCGATCCTAGCTGACGGTCCTGCCACTGCCGCTTTCGAATCATGGCCTCGACGGCGGCGTCGGCGTCGGCGACTTGCGCTTCGATGACCTCCGACGGGTGCGTGTGGGCGTACTGCATGAAGGCTTCGTAGCGCTCGTGCGGCGTGCCCTTGAAGCTCACGCCGACGCGCTTCCAGAGCGGGAGCAGCTCCGGGTCCAGGTTGACCGTGACCTGCTCGTCGCGCTCGCGGCGCCTGTCCCAACCCTTGTAGGCGGCCGGAGAGCCGCCCGCCTCCGCCACGTTAGGGGTGGAGCCCAGGTACCCTGCATCGGCGAGCGCGCGGTACACCGCCTTGAGGACGTGGTTGCGGTTCGAGTCGGTCCAGAAGCTCTCGACCTCGACCCACGTCGGGCTCTCAGCGAGCGCCATGCGAACAAGCGCTTGGCCCTCGAATGCGGTGAGCTTGGGGGCCGCCGCGAGGACTTGGTCGATGATCTCCTGCATGTACGCGCGCACCTCGCGCGGGCGGTTGTGATACTCGTCGCGGTCCACGTCGGTGGGCACGCGCTGCACGAGCGGTCGGTCCCCGCGGGGCGCATCGAAGTCGAGGATGTGCGTCGCCTCGTGGAGCACGTACTTGCGGATCTCTTGGTAGACCGGCGAGTCGGAGTCGACCGCGGCCTGCTCGAACTTCTCTCGCAGCACACGCACGGCGTAGCGCCCGTTGATGTTGACGACGATGACCTTGCGTCCGGTGTCTGTGACGCCCGCGCCGCCGCTGAGCACGACGTCGGACGTGTACGGGCCGCTCGCGAGGCTCAAGACGATGCCCAAGGGCGCCGAGATGGTCTCGTGGCGCACGTCCGGCAGACCCTCAAGGGGGTAGAGTGAGACGCGCGCGACGTACTGCGGGAGCTGCAGCTCCCCGAGCGAAGAGGCCTGGTCGGAGCGCCGCCGCAGCTCGGTCGCCACCGACGAAACGAGCACGCGCGCGGCCTCTTCGACCTTGGTCTTGTCGATGCGGATCGGGCGAGCCTCGACCTGCATCGGCGCGCCGACCTCGGGGCGGTCAGCCCCGCCGGCTAAAGGGCCGTCGTCGTTCTCCTTGCCTTCGAGGTGCGCCTTCACGACGTCGAGCCACACCGAGTGCGTCGACGGGCGCGGCGGACGACCGAGCGGCTCCCACGAGATCCACTGCGCACGGGCGCGCCCGATGGGGTCGCGCTTGTCGTAGAAGCGGTTGCCCGCGAGGAAGCTCTCCTCGACGGCGCGGTAGCGATCGTAGCCGAGCGCGCTGATGCGACCCTTGGCGGTCTTGCCCCAGCCGGCTTGCACGCGGTCAGCCTCTTGCGTGGAGCCGAACATCTTGACGAGGATGCGCGCGTCCATGCACATGCAGTCCTGGCCGAGAAGGAGCAGCGTGAAGGACAGCTTCGCGAGGCCGAGCCCCTCGGGGAGGTCGGTCTCCGTCGCGAGGTGTCGGCGCAATTGCTCGTCGCGCAGCCCCTGCTCCATCGCGCGCCGGATCGTGGGCGCGTACGCGCTGATGGCAGCGAACGAGCGCGCCTTCTGGTTCTTGTAGTTGCCGAAGCAGTTGGTGATCTCCGACACCGCGGGGAAGAGGCGGTACGCCTGCGCGGCCTGGTAGAGATCGACGAAGCAGCGGAAGCTCTTCTCGGCGACCTCGATCTGCACCTGGATGGTCGACACGGCGAAGAGCGCGCTGTAGCGGATGACGTCGTCGTCGGGGACCTCGGCGCGCAGACGTTCGAGAACCGGCCGCGCGAGCGGGTAGCCCGACACCATCCCCGCGGGGAGCGGCTTGAAGAGACGCCCCCGCGGCTTGTAGTGCGGCACGACGTGGCGCTTGGGGGCCCACGCGACCCGCTCGGCAGCGTGGCGCATCGACTCGGCCCACTGCAGCCGAACGCCGTAGTAGACCGCGGCGGGGTCGGGGTTGACGAGCCCCATCACCTCGTCGAGGTCGAAGGACGCCACCTCCCCACCGGGGACCGTGATGCCGTAGGGTTGACCGTCCTCATCGATCCCGGCCAAGACCGGGACGCCGCCTACCAAAACGAAGGGGAGCATCAAGCAGACAGTGTACTACTCGGCCGCCGCCTCGGGGAGCATGGCGAGCGCCTTGTGGATGGACGAGACCACGACGCCGCCCTCTCCGACCGCGCTCGCCACGCGCTTCACCGAACCCGCGCGCACGTCGCCGACGGCGAAGACGCCGGGCATCGAGGTCTCGAACGGCAAGGGCTTTCGCGGCTGACGCCACTCGTCTTGCGCGAGGTCGGCGCCGGTCTTCACGAACCCCGCGCCGTCGAGCACGATGCAGTCGCCGAGCCACCCCGAGCCCGGGATGCACTCCTCCAGCCAGTCGGTCTTGGGGAGCGTGCCGATCATGAGGAAGACGTGACGGATGGCTGCTGCGTGCTCTCGACCGCTCGTCTTCCAGGTCACGCGCTCCAGGTGGTCGCGGCCGTAGAGCCCGATGATCTCGGTGTGCGTGAGCAGCTCGATCGTCGGGGTCTTCTGGATTCGCGAGATGAGGTACTGGCTCATCGTCTCGGAGAGCCCCGGCCCGCGCACCATGATCCGCACGCTGCGCGCGATCGTCGACAGGTACATCGCCGCTTGCCCTGCGGAGTTGCCCCCGCCAACGACGATGACGTCCTGCCCCCGGACGAGAGAGCCCTCGGTCGCCGTCGCTGCGTAGTAGACGCCGGTGCCCTCGAACTTGGGGAGGTTCACGTAGTCGGGCTTGCGCCACTTGGCGCCGCACGCGAGGATGACGGTCTTGGCGTGGACGGCGTTGCGGCCGGTCAGGCGCACCTCGAAGTCGCCGTCGGGATGCTTGATGAGGCGCGTGGCCTCGCCGGGGATGAGGAACTGGGCGCCGAACTTCTGCGCCTGCTGGTAGGTCTGCCCCGCCAACTCGGCACCAGAGATGCCCTTGGAGAAGCCGGCGTAGTTCTCGATCTTCGAGCTGTTGGCTGCCTGCCCGCCGGGCGCGTAGGCCTCGACCACCAGACACGTGAGCCCCTCGCTCGCGGCGTATACCGCTGCGGATAGCCCTCCCGGTCCCGCGCCTACGATGACGACGTCGTAGTGCGCGCGCTCGTGGGTCTTGGTGCCGAAGCCGAGGATGTCGGCGACCTTGCGGTTGGACGGGTTGGTGAGCACGACGCCCTTGTAGATGAGTGCGGGCAAGTCCTGCGCGCGGACCCGGTAGGTCTCCATGATCTCGGAGGCCTCGGGACTCGTGCCGTCGGTGTCGAAGTAGCGCGTGGGGAAGCCGTTGCGCGCAAGGAACTGGCGCAGGCGCAGCGTGTTGCTGCACGACTCCGCAGGGCCTGAAGAAGGCCCGAGCAAGATCGCGTACGTCGCCGTGGGCAGCGCGCGCTTCGCAGGGGCTTCGACCACGCCCGGTTGCGGCCGCGGGGGCGGTGGAGGCGCAGGGAAGGGGCTTCCGGGGTCCTCCTCCACCTCACCCGCGCGCGTCTGCGCGAGCATCTTGGACGCCGCGGTCGTGAGCCCGTCGCGCGCGTGCCTGGAGAAGGCCTTCTCCTCGGGCGAGACGGACGCGTCGCGGCTGCGGTCGTCGTGCGCGTTCGCCAGCTCGGTGAGCGCCGACCAGAGTTGCTCGACCTCCTCGGGCGTCGAAGGCACCCGCAGCTTGCCGCTGTCGTAGTAGTTGCGCAGCACCGCGTACGAGGGCGGGTCGTGCTCGGGGTCGTAACCCTCGACGATGTCGACGTCGACGGCGCTCCGGGCGGAGTCCGAGAGCTTGATGAACGTGGGCTCGCCGACGATGCCCCCGAAGAGAGGCTTCATCTTGCGCCGCATACCGTGGTGGTACGCGAGCGGCTGTCCACTCATGTCCTTCAGGTTGTGTGCGAACATGATGGCGCGGCTGCCGTCGGGCTTCTCCACCATCATCTGCTCGTCGTAGCGGTTGGGCGCGCCGTACGGCTGGTTCGGGTCGTTGTACGGCGGGAAGTTGTAGACGAAGCCCAAGACCTTCACGGGCTCGCCGTCCCAGTCGACTGCGTCGATGGGGAAGCTCCGGGCGTGGAGCGCGTCCATCGAATCGCGGAAGCGCTGTACGTGCTTCTGGCGCTCCTCGGGCGGCAGGTCGTCGAAGACGGGTCGGTCGTCGCCTTCGCGCGCGCCGGGCGGCGGCGCCTCGCGCCACTGTCCGCGGGCGTCAACCATGATGTGCACGCTGGTTCCGGCGGGCGCCAGGTTCTCGCCTCGCTCGAAACCATCCACGATCTGCAACGCAGCGGCGCGCACCTGCTCGGCAGTGAAGCCCTTGATGTTCGCGCCTCCGCGGCGGCCGCTGTTGTCGGTGACCCACGCCTGAAAGGCTTCGGCCCCGCGTGTGAACTTCTTCACCTGGACGGTGTAGCCCTTGTACTCGAATGGGGGCTCTGCGAATCGACCTTCGGCTTCGACGTCCTCGCGCGCGAGGTCGCGCGCGACGCCTTCGTAGAAGTCGCGGTTGCCCACGCTCTGGATCTGCGGGAACTCCGTCTGCATGTGCTTGAGCGCCTGCCACGCGCCCGGGTGCATGACTCGACCCCAGTGAACGAGGTCTGCCCCCTGAGGAACCACGACGCGCTGGTAGAAGTCGCGTGCGAGTCGCGTCGCGAGGCCATGCCCGCGCATGTCGGAGCGCACCGTGATGTAGTCGACATAGAAGCTCTTGTCGCTCACCCAGTGGTAGTCGAGGAACGCGATCGTCCCTGGCGCGGCAGCGGGGATGATGTACTTCCGGGGATGCTTGAGCGGGCGGCCGTTGGCGCCGTACCTCTTCGTGCGCGTCACCCCTTGTGAGAAGTACGTCGACTTGGCGTTGTCGGGGATGGGAGGGGCATTCGGGTCCACGAGCGCTACGCGATACACGTCGCGGGCGCGCACGTAGACGTAGTCGGGGTCTGCGTCGGGAGGAGCACCCGCCTCGGACAGAGGCGAGATGCCCTGATCGACGAAGGTCTCGGCCCCCGACGGAGCCTCACCGACGAAAGGGCCCGGCGTAGCGACCTCCATCGCCGCGCGTTCGCCCTCGGTGACATCGCCATCGCGCTCGATGCGATAGACGCCCCCGCGTGGGCGCTCGACCGTTTCGAGCTTGCCCGTGAGCGTGTAGCCCGAGGCGGTCTTGCGGATCTCACGACGAACCAGCCAGCCGTCGCCGACGGGCACGTACACACTGATGCCGTCGGTGTAGCGCGCGCCGTCGGCGTACGCGTGGCGCATGGCCTCGCGCCGCGTGGGGAAGCCGTGCTCGTGACCGTCGTGGTCCTGCGCGTTGCGCTCTTCCGCCACGGGATGCTTGCGTTCGAGCCCTTCGAGGTGCGCCATGGCGGCGCGACGACTCGGGTACAGCTCTGCGCTCGGCATCCAGCCGCCAGCGACGATGCCGTACGTCCGCCACTGATCGTTCTCAGGCAAGACCTTGTACTGGCGCCCGCTGACACTGTGGCCGAGTAGCGAACCCGGTGGAAAGCTGCTCGGCGCTGCCGACCACTGAATGGCGTCGCCCTGAGCGCGCATCTCCTCTGCGGCGAAGTCCTCCTCTGCGGCGAAGTCCCCGCGCTCGCCCGTCTCGGGGTCGTACTTGTTGGCGACCTGGTAGGCGGTCGCTAGTGGGTGCGTGCCGAGGTCGACTTCGTTGCCGTTGGTCTCGACCCACGTGACCTGATAGCCGCCGTCCCTCGCGGGCACGAGCCAGTAGGTGCCTCCTGTGGCGTTGGCCCAGAAGACGCCGTCGGGGCGCTGCATCCAGACGAGGCCCCGCTCGCGTGCAACCGAAGCGTTGGCCATCGAGGAGCCTGGGGCGTTCTGCTGCGCGGGGCTCAGCTCGCGGATTCGTGCGACGCGTCGGAAGGGCCCGTTGGCATCGAACTGGACCCAGTAGCCGCCGCCCTCGGCGGGTGCCTGGTAGTAGGCCGTCATCCACGTGCCCATGAGCTGTGCCTCGACCCACCGTCCCGCGCGCGGGTCGAGCATGATGTCCCAGCGAGACTCTTGTGCAGGCGCCTGCGCTACACTCGACGACGCGCCGTAGTGTGCGGGGTTCGAGTCGATGGCCGCCTTCGCTGCACTCTCGGCGTGCTCGGGCGACGGTTGGTCTTCAATGTGCCAGCCGCGCCCGTCGCGCCCCGCGATGACCACCGCGAAGGTCTCGACGTCGACCTCCTTGTAGACGCGGTAGACGACCCCGCGATGGGCGCCCTCGACGAGCACCTCGTGGTCGGGAGCCGGCGCGCCCTCGGTCGCCACGGGCTGGCCGAACCAACCGCCGTCGATCGACTCTGCCTGCGCGACGGCGGCCGGCTTCGTAGCGAAGTGCTGCGAGTGGCGGCCCCACTGAAGGACGTAGCCGCGTGTGGCCGGCGCGACGACGAACGTGTAGTGGCGCCCGACTCCGTAGAGGACGCCGTTGGGCAGGTTCGACCACGCGATCGAGGCGCCCCCGCCCGCGACGCCGAGCTTCATGGGTGCTCGCGCCACTGCGGCCTCGGCCTCCGCGGCGGTCTCCCACCCGAAGTAGTTGAGCGGCACCCCGCGAAAGCCGTGCTTCGGGAGCCACGTGCGGATCACGTGGCGGTCCTCATGCAACCACTCCAGCCGCCCTCCGTTCTTCATGTGCGCGACGACGAGCACGTCGTACTTGCGGTCGCGGCGCATGTGGTGCATCGCGCCCGCAGGCCCGACCGGCGCTAGCCCCCACGGGTAGATGTCGAAGCGAGCCACCTTGCCCTTGTGCCGACCGAGCCACACGCCAGCGCTCTTCACGGGCTCGACGTGGCCGTCTCGCGCGACGTACACGGCGGGGTTGCTCTCGGTGACGCGGAAGTAGTCCGACGGCTGGTCGCCCGGCTGCACGCGCCGGACCTCCTCTTGAGCGGACGCAGGCGCCGGCGTCTCTTGCGACGTTGGAAGCGCGCGGGCTCGCGACGGCAGCTTGCGCTTGGTGACACGCGCCTCGGTGAAGTGCCACTTGCCCTTCTTGAAGAACATCACCGACCGGACGTGGGTGCCGTCGGGCCCTGGCCCCCAGACGCTGATGGTCGCGTCACGACCGGCGCGGTGCGACTTCGTGTAGTGCGTGAAGCCATGGCTTGCCGCATGTGCGAGCGCCTCGTCGGGGCTGTTGAAGTCGTGTGCCATCAGCTCGTGGGCCACCTCGCGCGCGGCGGGCGCGTTGGCGGCGACCTCGTGGCCGGTGGCGTAGATGGCGCCGTCGTCGCCGACGTACAGATCGAACGGCCCCCAGGCGTCCGCCGCCTCGGTGAGCTTCTGCCCGAGGTTCTCCGGCAGCGGCGATGACCAGAAGCCCACCCCGAGCTTGTTGCGCGTGGTGGCGAAGTCATAGCCCGCGTTCTCAGGGCTGTAGCCGTCGACGGCGTAGGCCTCTGCGAGCAACGCCCCGTTGTCGCGCTGGAAGCGCTTGGCGTCGCGCTCCATGACGAGCACGGTCTCGTGATCGAGGTCGCGCTCGCTGTGGGTGTCGGCGAGCGGCCGTTCGTCGTCGCCCGTCGATGCCCAGAGGAGAGCCTCGATGTACGCCTGAGTGAACCTGTCGCGCTTCATACGCTGGAGATTACCCCCAGCGCGAGCGGGAGCCCAGGAAGGCCTAGATCTCCATGACGTGACGGGGCGGGTACACGGCCGAGGCCACCTGCAGACCCTCGCGGAAGAGCAGGAGCTGCTCAGGCCCAGGCGCCTTGCGCTTGCCTTGGCGCTTGGTCGCCGGCTGTTCGGGGGTGACGGCCAGCTCCTCGGGGCTCGGCGCCATCTCGGGGGGCGAGCCCACGCCGACGTCGAAGATGCGCCACACCTTGTCGTCGTCGTCGTAGCCCACGTTGCCGCCGTGGACGTCGATGGCGTAGATGCCGAGGTCGCGCAGCTCCGAGACCGCCGATGCAACGTTCTCGAAGAGCTTCGCTTTCACCGCTGCGGGGTCGTCGGGGCTCTCCTCGTCGACTGCGTTGAGCGAATACTGCTGCGCCTGTTCGGTCAGGTCGACCTCCAAGCCCTCGGAAGCGATGCGGAGCTTCTCTCGCTTCTCGGCGTCGTTCATGCCGGCGAAGTCGCGGAACTCGTTGTTCGTCGACTCCTTCCACTTGAAGACGAATCGGCTGAGGGCTCGTCGCGCGCTCTCGTCGATACCGCCGGGGCCCCAGCGGCGTTGCACCTGCTGCTCCACGAGCAGCCCGATCTTCCAGTCCTCCCAGAGAAGCTCGGACTCGGCGCTGTTCATCCCGACGGGGACGTGCGCGGTGATGCCGCGGATGTACCAGGCTCCGTAGATCTCCACGACGTTCATGAGGCGCTTGCCCACGAGCGCAGCACCGACCTGCACCTCGGCGGGGTCCGCGGTGACTTTCACCACACGGCCGTCGGACATCTCCGCAGCGACGCCGAAGCTCCCCGCTCCGAGCGCGCGTCGGACTTCGGTCGCGCCGATGCGCCCGAGGGCGGCCGCGATGATGGGGACGCGAGGGTCCTTCACGTACTTCGGGTACGCGTACTCCTCACCGTTGCCTTCCACCTGCCAGAGGAACACGGCTGCGAGGGTCTGTGCGGTCTTGACGTCCGGGGGATCGGGGACGTCGCGTGCGATGGGACCGATGCGCGCGATGGTCACGACGCTACCCTCAGCAGCTCCGGCGCGGGCACGGCGCTCTGGATGACGCGCACGAACGACCGATTCTTCAGGGCCTCGGGCCCTCGGGTCGCCCTGACGAGGCGAATGGACTGCTGCGGCGTGAAGCCGAGCGCGCGCAGCGTGAGCGCCCCGACGAGCCCCGAGCGATTGAGGCCCATGTGGCACGTCACCAGGACGCGCTTGCCCGCCTTGATGCGTCGGTAGACGCGCCCCGCCGTCTTGATCGCGATGGCGACCTCGGTCTGCGTGATGGGCGGCCCACTGTCGTCGAGGGGGCAGAGAATCGTCTCGACGCGAGCGATGTGGATGTCCTGCAGCTCCTCGGCGCATAGGACGACGACGTCGAAGTGACTCACGTCGTAGCGGGGGGCGCTTCCTTGCGCGAGGCACCGGGGGATGAGGTAGCCGTAGCCCACGAAGTGAGTATAGCCCGAGGTCAGGCCTCGCTGTCACATCTCCGCAAGCGGCTGCCCGTCGACCCAGTAGTTGGCGGGCCCCGTCGGGACAGGGAAAGGCTCGCCAGCCAAGACCCTCTCGCGCAGCTCGCGCAGGGAAAAACCGTTGCCGACGGTCGTGTAGCGGTCACGCTCGCGCAGCAGCTTGTTGAGTAGGTAGTTGCTCGTATAGGGCCCGTCTGGACCCGGCCACGGCTTGTCGAGTCGCACCATCGGCGCCTCGGCGTGGTGGCCGTCCTCGTCTTCGTAGGTGCCGCACAGGCGTGAGATCTGGATGGTCGCTCCGGCGCGCTCCAGACGGATGCCGAAGTCGTAGTCCTCGCCTCCGATGATGTCGTGGATCTCGTCCTGCCCGTTGACCTTGAGCGTCAGCTCCATCGGCACCGAGAACGTTCCTCCGAAGAGCCACGACCCGCTGCACTGCTGGAAGTCGCTTTTGATCTGCGACAGGCGCGAGTCGCGCCCTGGAAGAAACGCCTCGAAGGCTTCGATCTCACCCTCGTCGCTGACGATGATCTTCTTGTGCTTGCACGTCGTGCCGCAGAGGACGTAGCCGTGGTCGGCGGCGTGTACGTGCGCCTTGAGCCACCCCGGGATGAGAACGGAGAGGTCGTCGACGAATACGACGTGCGGCGCGCGGGCGTAGCATAAGGCCGTGTTGCGCGCGCTCGCCGCGCAGAAGTAGTCCTTCTTGGTCTTGCGATGCGGGCCCTGCCACACGCTCGGCTTGGGCGGGACGTGTGTGAAGTGGATGCGCCCCGCAGCGGCGTCGCGAAGCTCTTGGGGTCGTGCGGCGTCGTACCAGAGCCTTCCGTCGACGACAATGACTTCGATGCTCTCGGGTGCCACATCGGGCATCGAGCGAAGCTCGCGTGCCAGCGATGCAGCGAACCACTCGAAGCGCGGATGCGAACGGAAGGTCAGGTACGCGATGGAGAGCTTCACTTCAAGCCCCCGAAGACGCGCCTGTTGGAGAGCACCGCCGTGCGCGGAGCGCAGCGGCTCACCCACTTGCACGCGAAGAGCTGATCGATCTCAGGCGGGTCCTCCCAGTCGTGCACGACCACGAACTCGGCGCGGTGCGCAAGACGCTTGGCGTCGACGACACGCCTCTCGTTGGGGCCGTGGTCGATGAACGCGACGGCGATGGCGCCGAGCGCGTCGACGATGGCCTCCGACTCCTGCCACGAGTCGACACAGACGATACGGTGGCCGCCGTCCTCGCCGTCCTGAGGGCGCGACAGACCCGCGAACTTTTCACCCCACCCGCGGTCGCTCTCCAGCGAGAGCAGCGGCCGTCGCGTCTCTTCGCAAAGCAGGTGCAAGAGTGGCGACGAGTAGAAGCCCATCCCGTACTCGACGACGGGCCCCGGGCCGGCGCGCAGCACGGCGGCGGCGAGCGTGGGCATGTGCGTCCCGAACCCGAGGTGCGAGTTGCCGAACCAGAGCCCGAAGAAGCTCACGCGGCGACCTTCTGGTAGATCGCCCAGGTGCCGTGGTCTTCGAGCAGCCGAAAGCCCATCGACTGCAGGAGCTTCTGCGCAGCGGCCGTCGTCGCCCAGTTGATGTCGTCGATGGCCCAGTAGCCCCCGAGGCGCACGCGCGGGCTCCAGACGCGCACCTCGGCGGTCGAGATCTCCTCGGAGTGGTTGGAGTCCTGGTGAAGGACGTCGACGCTGCCAGCGGGGTACGCGACGAGCACGTCCTCGGCGAGCGAGTGGTTGCGGATGATCTGGGCGTGCGATTCGAGGCCGCCCTGCGCGATGCCGTCTCTGGCCGCTCGCAGGATGTCCTCGTAGTCGACCTTGCTCCACCACTCGTCGTTGGCTCTGTCGTTGGTGCCTTCGAGGGACGCTGGCGCGCTGTAGGGGTCGTAGCCGTGCACGACGCCGTTGCCGCGCGCCTTGCACCCGAGAGCGAGCGCGCACAGGCTGCGTCCTCCGAAGACGCCCAGTTCAACGACCTGCTTGGCGCCCGAGCCTGCGACCAGCTCCGCGAGGCGCCGACCTTTCTCAGGTGTGCACCAACCAGGCAGGCGTGTGCACAGCTCGTCGATCTTGCCGTAGTCGATCATGTTGGCTCAGCCCACCATGGTGCGAAGGACGCGGTCAGACACGAGAGCGAGCTTCGCTTCGCTGTCGCGCACGCCGTAGGACAGGACCCACTGATTGTCGTAGCGCGCGAGCCCGGCGCAGAACTCGACGCCCGGCCGGTCGAAGTAGAAGGGGGCGCTCATGGTGAGCGAGCGGACGAATCTGTCGAAGCGCGCGAAGCGGTGCGCGTAGACGATGCCGTCGCGCGTCGACTGGTAGACCTCGTGCACGATTCCGAGGAAGCCGTCGCCGTAGGGCAAGAGCTGCGAGCCGCCACGAACCTTGCCGCCGTCGATCTCGGGCCGCTGACCCTCCACCGTGTTGGTCGTCGCCTGGTAGCGCAGGAGCGCCACGGGCTCGGCCGAGTAGAGCAACCAGAGATCCTCGCCCGTCGAGAGCGGCATCCAGTTCTTCTCGTGGACGTCGCTCTTCTGCAGGTACGCGTGGGTGATGTCGCCCTCTGCACTGAGCCTGAGGAGGTTCATCTGCGCGATCCCCACAGGGCTCAGACTCGTAGCCGTGGCGCAAAGCTCGTTGCGGTAGACGAAGAGGCGCAAGTCCTCGTAGCCCGACGGCGGGCGCAGATCGGTGGGCATCGTCTTGTCGGCGATGAGACGCGGCTCGCAAAGCTCCCACTCGGGCGAGACCTTGCCGAGGAAGTTGTAGGTCTTGCCCAGGCTGAGGACGCGCACGACCGCGCGAAGCTCGCCGCC
>Ga0070738_10001506_pt1 | contig 45692 bp, 44 predicted proteins | sample Coa_R2_2_FD_66446 | JGI IMG/M metagenome (GOLD analysis project Ga0070738, IMG submission 66446) | Surface soil microbial communities from Centralia Pennsylvania, which are recovering from an underground coalmine fire - Coalmine... | ecosystem: Environmental > Terrestrial > Soil > Unclassified ...
CGGCGGCGATCGTCGGCCGGGTCGATCCTGCGACGCGCAGGGGCCTCAGCGATTTCGTCGGCGCGCGTTGCCTCTCGGCCTGCGTCTACGCCTTGATCGGAGCGAAAAAGCGCGTGGTTCCGCCTCAAAGCCTCGTCGGCATTCATCGGATGTTCGCCTATGTCGATTCGCAGGATCCCGAAAGCTCGGCGAGCGTACGCTACCGGCGATATGACAATGGGCAAATGGCGGCGGTTCTGGCGCGCTATACGGGATCGATGGGCGTCAGTCCGGCGCTGATCTCGATGGCCGAGCATATTTCGTCCGATCGAATCCACATCATGACGCGGGCCGAAATTGCCCGGTTTCATCTCGCATCCTCGCGATTCTGACGAAGCAAAGAGGATCGCGACATCGGGGCGGACGCGCGCCCCTCAGTCTTGCTTGACTTGGCGTGATCCCTACCTTATCGGGCAGGTCTCCGTTCGGACCTGGTCCACGGGGGAGTAGCTCAGCTGGTTAGAGCGCCGGCCTGTCACGCCGGAGGCCGCGGGTTCGAGCCCCGTCTCTCCCGCCAAGTTTTCAATCACTTAATTCGGCGACATGGCCGCGCAAAAGGTCGCCAATTCCCGAAGGGGATTTGGGCCACGACGGCCTTGCGCTCCGCAGGCGCCACCAGCCGATCATGGGCCAACGAGCTTGCTCAACCGGTGAAGAAGGCCGTGCGAGCCCGGCCGGTCAATCGCCGAGTCGCGGCTTTTCGCACCTTCGGCAGCTCGTCCGGCGAGCCTTGCGGCCGCAAGTCGATCGGAAGATCCGCTTTTATGGTCTTGCCCGCCGGCTCTCTCCCGCATGAGACCGTCAAATGCCGGTCCTCCCTCGTCCGATCTGATCCCCAAATCAGGAAGTTCAGCGTGCCGGGCGGACAACTCATCCTCGACTCTCGCCAAGCGATTGGTGAGCGTCTCGAGGACTCGATGGATCGTGGTTAGAACGGAAAGGGTGCGCTGGTCGTCCTCTTCCTGCAGATTCCGCAACGTTTGAATCTGGCTTTCGAGATCCGCGCTGTGGGGCCGGCCGGCCGCTTCTTCGAGCACGTTTCTCACCGCATTCTCAGCCGCCTCAAGGGCGACGTCGCGCGTCTTTTCCATTTCGGAGAAGAGTTCCAAGATGCTCGCCTGAATCGATACGAGGCTTGGAATATTCGCGCTCGCCCGATCGAATCGGTCTGTCAATTCGGCAAGCTGCTCTTCGACCGCTTCGATCGCTCTTCTTTCGCCGCTCGTTGCCTGGGCGTAATCCAACTTCTCCGAGATGCCATTCAGAAGATCCTCTAAGGGCTTTGTGTCAGGCGCAAACCAAGCATCGGCGATTCGCTGGATGAGCTCCTGTCGCAGGTCGTCGATCCGCTGCGAAAGCGCTTCGTATTGACTTTGATCTCTGTCGCGGGTGATCTCCTCGATCTTTGTGGCCAGAGATTCGATCGCTTCTTCGATCTTGGCAAGGACCGCAGACTGATCGCGAAATCCGTCGGGCGAGACCGAATTTCTTTCATCTGCGCTTCTCGAATTCTCCATCTTCCTGCCGAAACCGGAAATCGCGTTCGGTGAAGTATGGAGCCGGGTCGCGTTCGAAATATCATGCGGCTGCGGAGAGTTTCCCGGTCTTGTGGGTTGGAGAGTAGACTGGCGCCGGTCGCTTTTGCCGAACTCGACTATTTTTACCTTCTGCTGACTATCCTGTTCGCGCCCGCTTATGAGGGCGAGCGTATGGGAGAGTTCGCCGACAAGCCGTTCAAGCGGTTCGAGGGCAGCTACCCAGGTGCTTTCCTCGCGCACCGTCCCGACCTTTTGCGTCAAGGCTCGAACCGCTTGCTCGAGAGTGGAAAGGGACGCCGATAGATCGGGCGGATTGGCCTTTTGCGACAGTCCGGATGTATCGGTCTGCAGCTCTTTTGATGGGGGAGCTTGATCGCGCGAAGGGCGGCTGAGCGGTTGAGACCAGAGGGGAGCGCTCGCGCTGCCCTGAGTGGCGGCACCGGATGGGCGCTGAAAAGAAGACTTTGCTTCTTCAGGCTTCGTCCGGCCCTGCTTGGAGGCGTTCGCATTATCAGGTTCGGCTCCCCCCAATGCGCCACGCAATTGAGGCTTTGGTCTTATCTCGGCCGAACTCTTGATCGCGGGACCTGCGGTGCTTGATTCGGCCGCCTCGAGCAGGGAACTCAGCTTGGCTTCCATGCGCGCCAGGCGGCTCTCAATGTCGAGCGAGGAACTCGACTGGAACGAGGGTGACCCACGTTCTGGTGCGCGCAACGGCTCGCCATTTGCCCCTTTGGCGCTCCAAGTAGCTGCTTTGTTCATTATTCCCTGCTTTGTAGGCAATTAAAACAGGATTGGCCCGAATCAGGATCTCTCACTTTGCTATGATGACGTGGCCCGACGTGTGTTGCCCGATGGCAACGCAAATTATCCACAGCTGAGTTTTGTGGTGGCCGGAGTTGCCGCTACTCGAATAGTTTACGGTAAATTAACCTAACTCTTAGTTAGATTAGTATCATGCGGGATATTCGGGAAGATCTGCTTCAACGGAGGATCGGCATCGCCAGCCGCTATTTCGAGGCGATCGCCCGGTTTGAAGAACAATTGCAGAGCCTGCATGAAAGCCATCGCAAACTCATTGCGGAGATCAGCTCGGAAAAGGGAGCGGTCGATGCAATGCTTGCCATCGAATACAGCAGGGTTGTCAGCGAGGGCAGAAGCGAACAAAAGAGCGAAGCAAAGAAATTGGATCCCGATGTCGCATCCACTCTTTTGAAGAATCTTTCTGAGATTATTCAGCGATATCCGATCGACAAGAACGCGGCGGACCAGCAAAGCCGTGGCCGGACCCTTGAAGAATAGACGGACGATATAGCGGACCTATCGAGAGCCGTCGCCGCATTTGCGTTCGATCTAATCATAGAGATCGATACCGCGCGGCGAGCGGTCATGCCCGAAAGTAAACGAGCGGATTTACGTTAAAAGTGACTGAAAATTGTAGAACTAACGGTCCATGTATATGAGAATATACCTGAAAACCGAGCCGTGATTGACCGGCCTGGACAGGAATGTCGTGCGTTTCGGGAGCGGCGCGAGCCGCGGAAAGCGCTCAGCTGGCCGCAATAATCCACTGAATCAACTTAGATTGTCGAGCTACAACGTTTGCCGGGAGTTTAAGTCAGCGTGGAGTACCGCGTCCCAAATCAGGTAGCCGTCGAGTTGACCGCACGTCTTTTCATGCTCCAGGAGATGCTCGCGAGGCTCTGGGCTCTTTCTTATGCGGAAGCCGGTTTCTCGGATGACGACGTAGAGTCGTTGCACGAGGCAATACGCACCCACCTCCCTATAAATGTCGCCGGGCAAACCAATGATCCCATGCTTGCCGGCCTCCTGTCCGGCGAAACAAGAACGAAACTCGACGAGTTTCTAGCCACCGTCGAGCGATTTCGAGCCAAGAACATCTAGGCTGCCCAATCCCGGAGTCGATTCGCTTCGAGCCATTCGGCTCTCCGCGTGGCCCTGCGCCACGCGCGGCCAGATAAACTGGTGGCGACTGTTTCGGGAAAGCCACCTGACGGTGACATTGGAGAAATAACGCATAAGAATTTTGATGCCGAATTGCTGATTCGGCGGCGTGAGCACTGGATCTTACGGATGGCTAAGCGCCTGAGAACAATAGCTCAATTGAGCGATGCCATTATGCTGGAGATCCGCAAGCATCCGCAATGCTCGAATATTGAAAGGGTGGCGATTTTTCGTTCCCTCCGGCCGTCTAGACCTGATCCCACCTGGACATTTGCCTGGATAAGAAGGGGCAAAGGCCCTGTGTCGGCGCTGGCGCTCGAAATAGCTCGCCAGATGCAATCCGAATTCGATCTCGCTTGACTATCGGCCTCGTCACGCTGAGCCGGAACATTCCTGCTGGCCATCGCGCGAAGGCGCGCCTGTCGATAGTACATAAAGACTACCAAATTTATTGACTGAAATGGCGCTCGTGGGCTAGCTTCCGCAGAGTTCGGAGGCAGTTCAGATGAGCCAGGGTCGAGACGTTCGTTCCGCTTTCAAACGCCATGCACGACAGGCGGCCGCCCTCTGCCTCTTCGGCGCCTTCTCGCTCGCGGCGGTGGGCGCGGCTTTGGCCGAAACGATCACCATCGGCATCGGGCACCAGAGCATGTGCACCGACACCTATGCCGGCGGCATCATTGTCAAGGAATTGAAGCTTCTCGAGAAACGGCTGCCGCACAGCGGCAGATATGCGAACGCGACCTACGACATCAAATGGGACGATTACGCTTCCGGCGGCCCGATCACCAACCAAATGTTGGCCGGCAAGCTCGACATCGGCGTCATGGGCGATTACCCCGTCATCGTGAACGGCGCCAAGTTCCAGGCAACGGCGAGCCTCAGGACGATCTTGGTCTCAAGCACCGGCTACAATCTTCGCGGCGCCGGAAACGCAATCGTCGTTCCGACCTCGTCGAATATCTATTCGATCGCGCAGCTGAAGGGCCATTCCGTTTCGACGCCGTTCGGCAGCGCCGCCTGGGGCATGCTGATCAAGGCGCTAGGTGATGCGCATCTCTCGCTTACCGATGTCGACCTGAAGAATCAGGCGCCGTCGGTCGGCGCCGCCAATATCGCGGCCGGGAAGATCGACGCGCATGCCGATTTCTGCCCTTGGTCCGAGATCATGGAATATCGCGGCACGGGCCGGAAAATCTACGACGGCAGCCAGACCGGCGTGCCCTATCTGCATGGCGTCGTCGTTCGGAAGGATTTTGCCGAACGCTATCCGGAGATCGTCGTCGCTTTCATCGAAGCGATTCACGATGCCGGGGAATGGCTGAAGCACAATCCGGCCGACGCGGCTGCGCAATTGGAGAAATGGACCGGCGTCGAGAAGGAGGTCCTCTATCTCTATTATTCGCGCGGCGGCCACTTGACCATCGATCCGACGATCAAGCCGCGATGGATCGATACGCTCGAGTTCGACCATGATGTGCTCGCGCACGCGGATCTCTCTCCGCCGCTGAACTTCAAGGATTGGGTCGACGAGCAATATGTCAAGAAAGCCTATGCCGAGCTTGGTCTCGATTATGGGGCCGAGAGCGCCAAAATCGTCGATCCCCTCGTCGCCAATCGCGGCCTTCCCGATGAGATTTGGCATGCACGCGACGGGATTCTTTCCTATCCGACAACGGCAGCATTCTTGAAGGCCGTTGCGGGGTTCGAGGCTACCGGCGCCAAGATCAACGCCACCTATGTCTACGACCATGATACTGGGCTCAAACTTTTCGGCAAAACGGCCTTTTACGTTCGCGAACCCGATGGGACCTACTCCGCCTTCCTCCGAAAGGATGCGGCCGACGCTTTTGCCTCCAAGACGGGCGGCAAGGTCCTGACATTTACGCAGGCGATCGCCGGGCAGGCGAGTTGAGCTCACATGGCGAACAAGTCCGCCGATCTGATCTTGGAGAGGAATGCGCCAGCGGAAATTCGGCGCATTCCCGACTTGCCGCGCGGTTTTGGATCTGCCGCGCTGAGCGTCGTGCTTGCCGCGGCTTCGCTGCTTGCCGGGGTGCTGTTTTGGTATTGGGCGACGCGGGCGAGCCTCAATTTCTACATACGCTTCGAAAATGTTCCGACGCCGGTGCAGGTAGCGGCGAGATTTTGGCACCTGCTCTCCGACGAGCGATTCTATCTTCACATCCTCTACAGCCTCAGGCGCATTGCGATCGCCTATACTTTGGCTGCCGTGCTCGGTATCGGGCTGGGGCTGATCGTCGGTCGCTCACGCGTAGCGCGCGCCCTTGTTCTGCCCTATGTCGAAATCATTCGGCCGATTCCGGCGGTCGCATGGATCCCTCTCGCCATTCTGATGTGGCCGACGGAGGAATCCTCGATCATCTATATCACGGCGCTCGGGGCACTTTTCCCGATCCTGCTCAACACGATCCATGGCGTCGAGCAAACGCCTGAGATTTTGGTGCGTGCCGCGCAATCTCTGGGCGCGTCACGGGCGGCGATCTTCCTCCACGTCGTATTGCCGGCCGCGCTGCCGCACATCGTGACGGGCCTTGCGATCGGCATGGGCGTTTCGTGGTTCTCGCTTCTCGCCGGCGAGATCATCAGCGGCCAATATGGCATCGGCTATTTTACGTGGAATGCCTATTCGCTGATCCTTTATCCGGACATTGTCGTCGGCATGATCGTCATCGGCATCCTCGGAACTCTTTCGACCCATGCGGTGCGCCTGCTGACGAGGCCTTTGCTCGCCTGGCAGAGGAAGGCCAGATGACGAGGCGCCGGGTGATCGCGCAGTGCGTGCGCGCGCATTGGCTCGCCTGGACTGCGATGAGCGTCGGGCTCTTCCTCGCTTATTACCTGGCGCAAATCGTCATCCTTTATCTTCGCCTCGGTCATTTGCCGAATTACATCGCTTTATACGATTACCCCGCCAATATCGTCGGGATCGTCCGCTCGACGCCGGCCGTCTCCGACATGATTCCGATCATTCTCAATGAATGGCTGCTCGAGATCGGCTACATGAATTACGAGTACGGTCACGGCATAGCGGAATGGACGCTTGCGCTCCTGCCGGCAAAGCTGGTCCTGATCGCGATCAGCGCGATTCTCGTCAGCACCAACGTTTTGCTGTTGCGCCGCGCGCGCGTGTCCTGCTCTTTCGCCAAACGGCGATTCGGCGCCGGAGCGACAGGGGTCGGCGCTCTGACTTTTGGCCTGGCAAATATTTCGCTGAGCTGGGTCGTGTGCTGCGCGGCGCCGAACTGGGTCGTCGGGCTCACGCTTCTTGGGCTCGACAGCACCTTATCCTTCACGCTCGAGCCGCTCGGACCTTGGATCGCGCTCGCGGGTATCGCTCTCCTCGTCGGCTCGATGTTCTCATTGGCGGGTCGGCAATCCCGCATGCTCGAAACCGCGCTCCGCCGCGAAACGGCCTTGGAGGCCGCGTGAATATCATTGCACAAACGAAGGAACTCCAGCCGCGCGCGGCCTCGCGCCGCGGCCATATTCTAGTCCATCGTGTGAGCGTCGAATTCGGCGAAGGCGCCAAGGCGCGTCCCGCGATTCTCGATACGTCGCTCGAGATCAGGCCGCGCGAATTCGTCTGTCTGCTCGGGCCTTCCGGCTGCGGCAAGTCTACTTTGCTCAATTGCGTTGCCGGCTACGTTCGTCCATCGTCCGGTACCGTGAAGGTCGATGGGATCATTGTCGACCGGCCGGGCCCGGAGCGGGGCATGGTCTTTCAGCAATATTCCCTGTTTCCTTGGAAGAACGTGCGTGAGAACATTGCGTTCGGACCATTGCGTGCCGGCAGAAGACGGGCGCAAGCCATGGCGATCGCCGATCATTTCTTGGAAATGGTCGGGCTTTCCGGTTTCGCCACGCGCCATCCGGCCGAGCTTTCCGGCGGCATGCAACAGCGCGTCGGGATCGCCCGCGCGCTCGCCAATTATCCCAGCGTATTGTTGATGGATGAACCGTTCGGAGCGCTCGATTCCCAGACGCGCGCGATGATGCAGGAAAATCTGTTGCGGATCTGGAGCGAGTTTTCGACCACGGTTCTGTTTGTCACGCACGATGTCGACGAGGCGATTTTCCTCGCCGATCGCATCCTTGTCATGAGCGCCAGTCCCGGCCGGATCATCGCCGATCAAGACGTGCCGTTGGCGCGCCCGCGCAATCCCGATATTTCGACCGATCATCGATTCATCGAGATCAAAAAGTCCTGTCTCGCCACAATCCGCGCCGAGAGTCTGCGCGCCTTCGAGCAACAGAACCGTTGACGTCTCGCAAACTGATGGCCGGTGCGGTCCTGATCGCCGCTTTCGCTGCCTTCTGTGTCTGCCGACGCTCGACTGCAGACACGATTCTCGACGTTTCGGACCGGCCATGGGAGGCCTGCGCAGATTGTCATGGTCTCGAGGGCGTGAGCGCGACGGCGCATTTCCCAAAGCTTGCGGGTCAAAAGCGAGCCTATATCGAGAAAGAGTTGCGCGATTTTCGTTCCGGGGCCCGCGCCAACGACAATGGACAAATGAGCGGAATCGCAGATTTCTCGGACCGAGCCCTTGAGCTTGCCGCCGACTATTTCAGTCGCTTGCCTGCGCCGCCGTCGAACGGGGGCCGAGGCAAGGCGAGCGCGCGCGCCAGAGCGATCGTCGAGGCGGGACGACCCGGCGCGGGGATTGTCGCGTGCCGTTTCTGCCATGACGCGCGAGCAGACACCGCTCCCTGGCTGGAGGCGCAGCACGCAGGATATCTCGCCAAAGAATTGCGGGACTTCAAATCCGGCGCTCGCACAAATGATCAAATCATGTCGGATATCGCGCGACGCTTGTCCGAGGAGGATATCGACCAACTCGCGGCCTACCTCGAAGCGAGCCCGCGCATTGGTGCTGCGCCCTGAGCTTCTTCATAAGAAACAGCCGTGCGTCCGGTCCGTTCTCTGTGCTCCGCTTCGATCAAGTCCGCCACACGGCGAAAATGTTTCATCAGAATTTTGGCAGCCTCTGGTTCAATTCCAATTTTTTCGATCGCGCGCGACATGCACAAAAGCCAGGCGTCCCTTTCCTCGGGTCCGATTTGAACGTGCTGGTGCATCTCGCGAACATTGGAATGCCCGTACTTCTCGATGTAGAGCTGCGGACCGCCCAAAAAGCCGGATAGAAAGTTGAATTGCTCGATCCGCGAGTGGGCGACGCCATGCCCACGCAGGTGCAATACATTCAAGATTTCGCCATCGGGATCGTTCTCGACAATATCGTAAAACGTGTCGACGAGCTTCTGAAGACCTGCCGCGCCGCCGATTCGTTCATATAGATTTTCTCGTCCCATATATGCTTCTCGTCCTTTCCCGGCGGTTTGTCGCGCGCCTATTTGGATGGGCGGATCCGGGCGACCATTCGAGCAAATGGCTCGAGATGCCGGGCTTTCGAGGCGACGCAGTTCCGCCATGTTCGCCCGAAATCAAAATCGGCCGCCGGCGAAAGTCCATGGTGCTATTTGGTATAGGCCGCTCGATCCCGCGGCCCCAACGCGCCCAGGCCGAACCGCCAGGTCTCGGCAGGCCCTTTAGATTTTTTCGGCTTTTCCGACGGATTTCCCGCCAGCCGCGTTTAAGGAGAGAATGCGGGCGGGCGCGCCTTCGGCTAGGAACATCGGTCGGCGGCCTGGGTCCGGTCCAGGAGCGGCCGACGAAAGACGATAATGTCAGGTGAGGGCGGGAGCGCTCCGATTGACCGACGCCGATCCGGACGAGGACCTGGTGCGCCGCGTGGGGGCGGGCGACGAAGTGGCAATGCAGATCCTGATTAAGCGCAAATTGCCGCGCCTCGTCGCGCTTGCCGCGCGCATGTTGGGCGATCGGACGGAAGCGGAGGACGTAGCGCAGGAAGCATTCGTTCGCATCTGGCGCAATGCCTCGCGCTGGCGGCCGGGAGGCGCACGCTTCGACACCTGGATCCACCGGGTCGCGCTCAACCTTTGCTACGACCGTTTGCGTCGCCGCCGGGAATGGTCGGGGAGTGATCTTCCGGAGTTCGCCGATCCTGGCGAGGATCCGAATGGCGGCCGCCTAGAGGACATGAGCCGCGGCGTCGAACGCGCCTTGCAGCGGATCGCGCCGCGCCAGCGCGAGGCGATCGTGCTGACCTATTACCAGGAGATGTCGAATATCGAAGCTGCCGCGGCCATGGAGATCAGCGTCGAGGCTTTGGAGAGCCTGCTCGCGCGCGGTCGACGATCGTTGCGAACGATCCTCATGAGGGGCGCAGATCATGACTGAAGGGCCAGGCGCAATGAGTGCCGATCGTTTTGCCGCGCTCGCGGGAGCCTATGGTGCGCAGCTCCGCCATTGGCCGCAATCCGAGCAAGCGGCGGCAGCTGCCTTTGCAGCGACGGCGGAAGGGCGCGCCGTTTTGGATGAAGCTGAAAAGCTCGATGCTTTGCTCGATCTCTATACGGTCCGCGCGCCCGCGCCCGATCTCGACACCCGCATCCTGCGCCAAGCAACTGCAAGGTGGAAGCGCCGGCGCTGGCTGCGCCTTGAGCTTGGGCTGGCGGGCGTCGGAGTAGCCGGCATGATTGCGGGCATGGTCATGGCGACGATCCTGATGCCGGCGAGCCTGCCCAATCATCGCGGCTTTGAGGAAAACACGGCCTTCAGCGACACCGTCTCCGATTTCGACACGACAGAAGAGGGGGATTGATTTGCTCGGGTCCCGCATCCCTCTGACCGTTTCGATCGTGCTGAACGTGTTCCTGCTCGGTGTGCTGGCGGGCAGCGCGATCTGGTTCGAGATGAATAAACGTGCGCCGGTTCGCAGCGGCTGGATTGCGGCAGGCCAGCAGCTGCCGGAGCCTGAACGCGGTGCGTTCCGGCAGGCCTTGCGGACCGCGCGCCACGATGCTTGGCAAACGATTCTGGATGCGCGGCAGGCGAAGCGCGAGGCCGCCGACCTCCTTTTGCAGCCCACGCTCGATTCGAATGCGCTATCGGCGGCGCTCGAGCGCATGCGCAAGGATGACGCCGCCGTGCGCGCCCTCGTCGAACAGCGCTTCGTCGAATTCGCAGCCGCGAGTTCTCCCGAGGCGCGGCGGATTTTGGCCGAGGGATTGATGCCGAGCGGCGCGGTTCAACCGAAAAAATAATTGTGAACGACAGGATTTTTGCAAGGGCGCGTTGAAGGGATGCAAGGGCGCGACGCCCTTATAGTCAGCAACAAACGACGGAAAGTTCACGATGAAACCCGCTGTCAAATTCGTTGCTATCGCCCTGCTTCTCGCCGGCGGCGAATTCGCGACATTCGAGACATCCTCTGCTATGCCGGTGGCGTCTACGACGGCCGCCAGTTCACCGCCTATCGTCCGGGTTGTCTGGCCGTGCGGGCCCGGGTGGCATCCCAATCCCTGGGGGCGCTGTGTTCCCAATTGGGGTTGGGGTGGCGGCTATTACGGCTGGGGGCACCCCTGGGGCTGGCATCCTTATGGTTGGGGCTGGCACCGTTGGGGTTGGCATCGGTGGGGTTGGCACCGGTGGGGGTGATATTCGCTAGCCTCCGCTGAACGGCCGGCGGGACAGTCTCGATAAGATCCAATGGGGGAGGGTAAGGATGATCTCGAAATTGTTTCTCGGCGCCGCGCTGGCGGCCGCAATGGCGGCACCGGCCTATGCCGGTCCGCTGCTTGCGCCGGTGAGCGAACTCGGCTTGACGATTACAAAGGTCGCGGAAGGCTGCGGGCAAGGCTTCTGGCGCGGCCCGGACGGACGGTGCCATCCTTTCGCCCATAGCCGCGTGTGTCCGCGCGGCTATCATCTCGGGCCGGAAGGCCGCCGCTGCTGGCCTAATCAATCCTGAAGCGGCTCGACACGGGAAATCGAGCGGGATCCTGCGATCTCGCTCGATGAATGATGGGCGAAATAATACCCCGCTTGCGAGGGGGCCGAGGCGCTTACGCCGCCCTGTGCCGTGCGGCGTCGCGAGCGGCCAATTGCACGACCTCGCTTCGTGTCGCCTGATCGCCCTTGAGCGCCAAGTCACCCAGGGAGATCAGGCCCACCATTCGCTTCTGTCGGTTCAAGACCGTCAGATGGTGAACCTCCTTCTCGCACATGAGCTGAGCGGCCTTCTCGATCGGCTCGTCTTCGAAACAATAGAACATTCCTTTCGACATCACGTCGCGAGCGGTGATTTCGTTGAGATCGCTTCCGTCAGCAACGGCGCGGCATGTCACATCGCGATCGGTGATCATGCCGATCAGCCGGTCGTTCTCGCCGACCGGAATGCATCCAATGCGATTGTCCCGCATCATGCGCGCAACATCCGCGATCGGAATGTCCGGCGATATCCATTGCACGTGGCTGCTCATGGCTTCTTTCACGATCATGGCATCCTCCGTTTTCAGCGCAGCACGCGTCGCAACTCTACGCGGTGCCGAGGACGCAATCTTACTCCCCGGCGCGGAACGAGGGCAAAGCAAACAAGTTCACATTGCAAAACGCAGCCAGAACGTCGCCGAGCGTAACGACGAATTTGAGGAAAGATGGAGATGACAGCGCCGGAGCGCAGGCATATGATTCCGACAAAGGTCGCGGCACGTTCGCGGCTCCTGATCGTCTGCGCCCGCGCCGGCCGCGACTCCTGAACTCGCTTTCGGGAGGAGTCGACATGACGATTCGAAACCCCGTTGAATGGACAGCCGGCCAAATCGAGCTGACGACGCACGCCTTGAAATCAGCTGGCCATGTCTTGCGCCATCCGCAAGTCGATACCGGGGCCACGCCGGAAGTCGGACGCATCTCGGTGCTCGATCTCAAAGATGTGCTGATGCGCGGGCTACGCGACTTCGGCGCCTATCGGACGGATGTGTTCTTCATCTGCTTCATCTATCCCTTGAGCGGGCTCATCCTCGCCAACGTCACGCTCCGGTTCGGTCTGTTCCCTCTAGTCTTTCCACTCGTCTCCGGTTTCGCGCTGATCGGCCCCTTCGCTGCGGCCGGTCTCTACGAGATGAGCCGCCGCCAGGAGCAGGGAAGGCCGGTTTCCTGGCTCGATGCGCTCGGCGTATTCAGTTCTCCTTCCTTTGCCGAGATCATCAAGCTCGGCATTGTCCTACTCGCCATATTTCTGCTTTGGCTTGCGACCGCGATGCTGATCTATCGGCTGACGCTTGGACCTGCGATGCCGCGCTCGCTCTCGGGGTTTTTCGCGAGCCTCTTCACGACTCCCGCCGGCTGGACCTTGATCGGCGTTGGAATCGGCGTCGGATCGATTTTTGCTTTGATCGTCCTGGCGATCAGCGTCGTATCGTTCCCGCTGCTGCTCGACCGGCCTGTCACCGTTTCGACGGCGATACGAACGTCGGTGCGCGCCGTGATGCTGAACCCGGTGCCCATGCTCGTTTGGGGAGCGATCGTCGCCGCGGGTCTGGTGCTCGGAGCCATCCCTGCACTGATCGGGCTCATTGTGGTCATGCCGATCCTCGGCCACGCCACCTGGCATCTCTATCGCAAAGTGGTCCGCTGACGCAAAGCGGTCCGCCGACGAAGAAAGCCGCGCATTGGGCGCCAACGCAGGCTCGTGCTAAGCAAACGCGCGGGATGCGATCGCGCATCCATCTCTCGGTGCCGATATGGTCGAGCTTGCCGCCGGAAAGGGGAGGGGCCGCCTTGCTCGCCTTGGCGGCGCTTTCGCGCGCAGCGCGACCGCGGCCAGGCCGCCGCTGCTCTTCGGCCTGAGACTTTGGGCCTCGGTCTGTCTCGCGCTCTATGTTTCTTACTGGCTCGAGCTCGATAATCCGTTTTGGGCCGGAACGACCGCGGCAATTGTCTGCCAGCCGCAGCTCGGCGCCTCGTTGCGCAAAGGGTGGTTCCGCATGATTGGCACTCTGATCGGTGCCATTGCGAGTGTCGTGCTCACCGCCTGCTTCATCCAAGACCGCATCGGCTTCCTCCTCTGCCTTGCGCTGCTTGGCGCGGCGTCCGCATTCGTTGCGACGATTTTGCGCAATTTCGCCGCCTACGCCGCAGCGCTCGCGAGCTACACGGTGGCAATCATCGCAGCAGACATACTCGGCGCGACAGGCGGAGCACGCGGGGATGTTTTCGCCTTTGCAATCGCGCGCACCACCGAGATTTCAATCGGGATCGTCAGCGCTGGGATCGTTCTGGCCGGCACCGATTTCGGCGGCGCGCAGCGCGAGCTTGCCAAGCTTTTTGCGGGCCTGATTGCGAAGATCACGAGCCAGTTCACCGATACGCTCAACTGCGCTGCGCCGGAGGCGGCGGAGAAACAGGCTGCGCGGCGCGAGCTCGTCCGGCAAACGATCGAGCTCGATCCGTTGATCGACCAGGCGATCGGCGAGTCCTCCGAATTGCGCGTGCAATCGACGGTATTGTGGACGGCGGTCGACGGCCTCTTGGCGACGCTCGCCGCTTGGCGCGCGATTGCCGTGCGGTTAGGCCGGCCGCCGCGCGATGAGGCGCGGCAGGATGCCGATGCCATCCTGCGCGCGATGCCGGACGAGCTGCTCTCTGCGTTCGAGGGCGGCGTAGCGGAAATTTGGGCCAATGCGCCGAACCGCCTGGAAGGGATGATTGCGCCGACCGTAGGCAGGCTTGAGAGTTCACCGGCGGTCACGCCGTCCCTGCGGCTGCTGAGCAATTTGAGCGCCAGGGTCCTCGCGGGTATCTCGGATGCGCTGAGCGCCATGGCCTTGCTGAGCAGCCTTCCCGCATGGCCCCAATCTCGGCGGCATGCTGTCTTGCATCAGGTGCCCGATTGGCTGCCTGCCTTCCTCAATGCGGCGCGCGCGTTTCTCGCGATCGGCGCTGCGGCGCTCTTCTGGATTGCGACGGCATGGCCGAACGGGGCTTTCGGCATGACCTTCGCTGCGATCGTCGTTACCTTGTTCGCGCCGACAGGAGAGCAGGTCGTCAACGTGAGCCTGAGCTTCATGATCGGCAATGTCTTTGCGGCAGTTTTGGCGGCGATCGTCAAGTTCGCAGCTCTTCCCGCGGTCGACACATTCGCCGGCTTCAGTCTTATCCTCGGGCTTTACCTGGTCCCGGTCGGCGCGCTGATCGCGCAGCCCTGGCAGCGCGCGATGTTCACCGCCATGGGCGTCAATTTCGTTCCGCTCCTCGGGCCGGCGAACCTGATGACCTATGACACAATCCAATATTACAACACGGCCCTGGCGATCATCGTCGGGTCCGGCATGGGCGTGCTGGCTTTCTATTTGGTGCCGCCGCTTTCTCCGGCCGTTCGCACGCAGCGTCTACTCGCCCTCACTCTGCGCGATCTGCGCCGCATCGCAATGGGCGACGCACAAAGCGCGCGCGAGAGCTGGCAGGCGCGCATCTTTGCGCGGCTCGCCGTCTTTCCCGATAGCGCCCAGCCGGTGCAGCGTTCCGAGCTTTTGACGGCACTTTTCGTCGGCGCCGAAATCATTGAGCTGCGCCGTCTCGCGCCGGCACTCGATCTCGAGCGGGAATTGTCGGCCGCATTTGTCGATCTCGCGCGCGCCAATAGCGCCGAGGCCGCCGCGCGGCTTGCCGAAATAGATCGGTATCTCGCCTCCCTCAGCCCATCAGCCGTCGGACTGGAGGCGCGCGCCAGCATACTTGCCATTTCGGACGCGCTCGCCGAGCATGCCACTTATTTTGACGCTGGAGCGCCGGCGTGAAGTTTACAGAGATCGATATTCTCGGCGTCTATGTCGCGCCGATGTCATTGATATTGATCGCTGCGTGGATTTGCACGCTTGCGCTGCGCCGGGTTGCAATTCATTTCGGACTGCTGCGTTACGTTTGGCATCCGGCCCTCTTCGGGTTCGCGGTCTACATGATCGTGCTCTCGTCCATAGTGCTGATCGCGGCAAGGTGAGCCATGTCTGACCAAGAGAAGGAGCCAAAGCTCAAGGCGCTCGACGATCGCGGCGGGGCGGTGCCCGTCAAGCCGGACACGCAGGATGTTTCGAAACTGGGCCTGCGCGACTCGGCGAGGCAACGCCGGCGCATAGGTCCCTTCCTCATCACGCTTCTAGCCGTCGCGATCGCGCTGCCGCTATCCTGGATGATGTGGAACACCTATATGGGCGCGCCTTGGACGCGCGACGGGACCGTGCGCGCCTATGTCGTGACCATGGCGCCGGAGGTCGCAGGCCGCATCGTCGAATTGCCGGTCGCCGACGATCAATACGTGCACAAGGGCGATCTCTTGATGGTGATCGATCCGCGGAACTATCAAATTGCCCTCCGTCTCGGCGAGGCGGCGGTGAAGCAAGCACAGGCCAAGGCGCAGAACATCGATGCCGAAACAGCAGTGCAGCAGGCGCAAATCAGCGCCGGCCAGGCGCAAGTCCAGCAGGCGCAGGCGACGCTGAGCTTCGCGACCGAACAGGCGACGCGCTATGAGCAATTGGCCAAGATCAAAGCCGGCACGATCGAAATGGCGCAGCAGGCCGAAACCACGCTTCGCCAGGACGAAGCCGCCCTCAAGGACGCGCAATCGAAGCTGGCGGTCGCCGAGCGGCAGATCGAGTCGCTCAAGGCCGAACGCGGCCGCGCGGAGGCCGAGATCGCGCAGGCCGAAGCCCAGGCCGACCAGGCGAGGATCAATCTCGAGCGAACCCGCATCCTTTCGCCGGTCAACGGCTATGTGACAAATCTGCTGGCACGGCTCGGCAATTATCTGAACGTGGGCGTGAACAGCATATCGCTCGTCGATGCCGATTCATTCTGGCTCGACGGATATTTCGAGGAAACACAGCTGGCGAGGATCGAGGTCAGCGATCCGGCCCGGATCAAGTTGATGGGCTATCGCGAAATTCTTCGCGGTCACGTCAGCGGCATTGCACGCGCCATCAACGTCCCGAATGCGCAGCCGAACGCGCAGGGCGTTGCCGACGTCAACCCGATCTTCACCTGGGTACGGCTCGCCCAGCGCGTGCCCGTGCGCATCATGATCGATCAGATCCCGCCCGGCATCCGACTGGTCGCCGGCATGACGGCGACCGTGCAGATCGATCATCGCTGAGGCGAGAGATAGCCTCCAAGGCCGCCACTCGAAATAATTTGATCGAGTTTTTCTCCCCTCGCAGCAGTGGCGTCGAGAAAAGCGCTGATCGAACAGGCTTTTGCCGGGCGAGCGTTCACGGAAATCGGGCGAGCTTAGGCATTGCCTATTGCGCGCTCTTATGCGTCAAATCTGGCTCACCCGCCGCAAGTTGGGCGGGCGGAACGAAGCTCCTTTGTCCATTTGCGGGTGCGCCGATGAAGTCCGGCGTTTGGATTCGTCTACTCGGTGCGGCGATCATTGTCATCGCGCTCTTTTATTTCATTCAGAACGTCGCCGGTCTCGCGAACCGGTTCGACTATTATCTGCGCTACGGCAGCTTGGAGCTCTGGCTGACCGAAGCGTTTTCCTTGGTTCTAGAGCTGCTCCTCGTCTGGGCTGGATTTTCCATAATCTCGCGGCGCCCCTCGCGCCGGCGCGCCGTGACCGCGATTTTGGCGGTTGCCAGCGCGTTCCAGGCCTATTCATGGGGGACTTTTCTTTTCGTTCAGGTGATGCGGGGCTATGTCTCGCTGGAGCAAATTCTCGTTCAATCTTGCTTGCGGCTCGTTTGGCTGGCCCCATTGGGCGCCGCGCTCGCTTATCTCATCGCGACGGGCGAGGAGGCCGAATTCCAGCCGCGCCTCGCCGTGCGGCCCCCGGAGGCGGCACCGGCTTCCGCGCACCGGGTCGTTGCCGCGAAGATCAGCGACGGACCGGGGTGGCACGAGGCTTTGCTCGCATCGCTCCGCGATACGGGAATGCAGGAGACGCCACGCCGGCGCATCTGGCCCTGGGTATTGGCGTTCATCGTTCTCGCTCTATTGGGACAGTTGATCGGTCGGCTGATCGGTCCCTTGATCGACGGACTGCCGAAGGAATGGCAGAATTTTGCCTGGCTCGTCTTCGCGCTGATCTCGATTGCAGCGCTCGGACTGCCGATCGCCGCCATTCGGCGACGCATGGTTCAGGGCCGCCAGCGCAATGCCGAGACCGCATTAAAGAAGTCCGACACCAAACGGCCGGTCTTCTATCTTCGTTCTTTTGCCTTGGACGATGAGGTCGGCCGGCCTTCAATCCTCGAACTGCTGCTCAATGCGCAGCCGTCCAATCCGGAACAGACGATGACGCGAATTGCGGGACGCTGCGGACCGGTGCTCGCCATCGGCCGTCCGGGCGAAAAACTGCCGGCCCTCGGCGCCGCTCGCTTCTATGTCGCGCAGGATCTTTGGCAAGAGAAAGTCGCCGATGTGGCGACGGTCGCCCAGCTCGTCATCTGGGCGAGCGGGGTCACGCAAGGCCTGCAATGGGAGATCACCCATCTCGTGCGCTCGCTTTCGCCGGACAAGCTCATCCTCTGGGCGCATCCGCATCTCCTCGATCTCGATAGGGACGAACGCGAGGCGCAATGGGCGGGCTTTGTCGATGGGCTCGGCAATCTCTTTCCAAAGCCTCTGCCAAAACCGCTCGGCAGGACGCGGTTTTTCGCTTTCGCGAAAGATTTCACCCCGATTCCTTATGGCGCGCGGCGGCTCACTTCGGCAGGCGCGCTCAAAGCCTCGCTGCTTGCTCTGCTGCGGGCAAAAGACATCCCGCCCTACGACAAGGCGCGCACAGCGCGCCGCCAAAGGCTGATCCGCATTGGACTGGCGAGCGTCGGCGCCGTTTGCGCCGTCCTCGTGATCGCGGCCGGTATTGGATTCTGGAACTACGTGAAGCCGGCGCCGCCGGAAGCGCTTTCCTGGAACCTGCTTGGTTCCGATCTCATCGACGATGAAATCTTCGTCTCGCCGCCTTCGTCCGACGAAGTCCTCGGCCGCTTGCGCGCCACCGTCGGTCAACTCGACGGACATTGGTTCGGCGACAATTGGGAACATGTTGCGCCCGGAACTCTGCCGCCCTTGAAACATGTCGCACAGGATTATCTCGCTGTCTTCGAAGCGGCACATCAGGATGCGGCGATCGAATCCACCTTCTATATCGCGCGGACGATGCTCGGGCTCGATGCGCGCTCCGCTGCCGATGCCGCGGCGCTGTCGCAGAAGCTCGCGCCGGTGCGCGAGGCTCTCGGCATTGCCGAACGCGATTGGGCCGCGGTCAAAGGCGAGACCACCGGCTATTTCTATGCCGACAAGATCCGCAATCTGATTGCTGCCCGCGAACGGCTTTTCTCGGCGGAATCCGCTTTCCTCGATCTGCTCGCCACGCACCCGGCCGCTTGGGTCTCGGACAAAGGCGCAGACGGATCTTCCGTGCTGCGGTTCAACGATGACGGAGTTCTCGCGCAGGCGCGCACCTTGGCCGGCGCGCGCGACGCGGCGTTCTCTGCCGTCCAAACCGCGCTTAAGCAGGAATGAAACGCCGATGCCTCGACCTTTTCTCTTTCACGCTCTCGCCGGAAGTTTGATCCTCTTTGCGACGTCGGCCCAGGCAGGCCCTTGCAGCGCCGAGATCGACAAGGCCCAGGCCGCGGTCGATGCCAGGATCGACGCGATTGCCGGAGCCGGGCGCAGCGCCAGAGAAAGCACCGCGGCGACCTTGCACCATCAACCGACACCGCAAACGATTGCTGCCGCCGAACGCCGCCTGCATGAGAGCGAAGGAGCGACCCGCGCGCTTGCCGCGCTGGTGCGCGCGCGAAAGGCGGATGCCGCAGGCGAGGCGGGCGGCTGCGAAAAGGCGCTCACCGAAGCGCGGTCAGCTATCGCCCGTTGAGCGTCGATGTGCCCGCGGCTCGGCGCGTCAAATTGGCACTGCCGCGACAGATCGCCAAGCTACCGCCCGGGGATGCTGCAAAGCGGTAACTCTATCGCGCCTCATTTGGTCCGCAGTCCATACGTCCGCGCACAAATTGGCTATTGAGCCTTGTCTTATTTGTCATTATTCAATTGCGGCGACGATTGCCCGCCCGTGGGACATTGTTCCCGCTTCCGTACGGACGGGCCGAAGGCTATTGGTCAGCTCGACCTTCTCTCCATTGGCCTTGGCCAGCGTGAGAAAGCCGGCGCGAGGTCCGTCCTCCGGATCTGCCGAATGAACTAAGAAGCGTTTGTCCTTTTGGGCAAAGGCGGCAACTGAGACTTTGGGAGACGAATAATGAGCAATAGGCCGCGCAGCCCCGGTCGTCATTTCTTGCAGATTCCAGGTCCGACCCCGATCCCCGAACGGGTCCTGCGGGCCATCGACATGCCCGTCATCGATCATCGCGGACCGGAGTTCCAGAAGATCTCCAAGCGCGTGCTCGAGAAGGCCAAGGCTCCGTTCAAAACCAAAAATCCCGTCATCATTTTCCCCGCCTCCGGCACGGGCGGATGGGAAGCGGCTTTGGTCAATACGCTTTCGCCCGGCGATCCCGTGCTGATGTTCGAGACCGGTCAGTTCGCTGCACTTTGGAAAGTCATGGCGACCAACCTGGGGCTCAAGCCGGAATTCATCGAGTCCGACTGGCGCATCGGCGCCGATCCGGCGCAGATCGAAGAGCGCCTGCGGCAGGACAAAGGCCACGAGATCAAGGCCGTCTGTATCGTCCATAACGAGACGGCCAGCGGCACGACGTCGCCCATCGCCGAAATCCGCCAGGTGCTCGACAAGCTCGGCCATCCGGCGCTGCTCTTCGTCGATGCTGTCTCTTCGCTCGCTTCGATCGAGATCAGGCACGACGAATGGGGCATCGACGTCACCATCGCCGGCTCGCAGAAAGGCCTGATGCTCCCGCCGGGCCTCGCCTTCAACGCCGTCAGCCAGAAGGCCCTGCAAGCATCGAAGAACAGCGGCTTCAACAAGTCGTACTGGTCTTGGGCTGATATGCTGAACAATAACGCCTCCGGCTTCTTCCCCTATACGCCGGCGACGAACCTGCTTTACGGCCTCGACGTGGCACTCGATCTCCTCGAAGAGGAAGGTTACGACCGGCTCTTCGCCCGCCACAAGCGCCATGCGGAAGCAACCCGCCGCGCCGTCGTCGCCTGGGGCCTCGAGATCCTCTGCAAGGATCCGAAATATTATTCGCCCGTGGTGACCTCGGTTCTCGTGCCGCCGGGCCATGATGCGGATGCCTTCCGCGCCATCGTGCTTGAAAACTTCAACATGTCGCTCGGCACTGGCCTCGGCCGCGTGGCCGGCAAAGTGTTCCGCATCGGCCACCTCGGTGACACCAATGATCTGACGATCATGGGCGCGCTGAGCGGCGTCGAAATGGGCCTCGAGCTCGCCGGCATTCCGCATAAGAAGGCGGGCGTGCAGGCCGCCATGGCCTATCTCGCCGAAGAGGCGCGCAAATCGACGCAAAAACTCGCCGCCGCCGAATAGGCGCGAGCGAGCGGGCGGTGCAAATGTGCACCGCCCTTTTTCTGCGGTCGGCTGGAGCCGGATGCGATCGACTTGAAATCGGCATCCCGCTCTGGCTTTTTGTTTTGAGCATCATCTTTTCGTAAAATCCGTTTCCCCTTTCCCGGATCGTGCTCTAGATGCTTCGGGGGCGCGAATGGAGGCTGTGGAGGATCAAAGCGAGGTCTTTGCCTTTTTGGCCGACCCGGCGACGCACGGGCTCCGCGATAAGATCACACGGATCGACACCCACGGCGCCGTGGTCTTCCTCGCCGGCAGCGACGTCTACAAGGTCAAGCGGGCCGTCTTCTTTCCGTTTATGGATTTCTCGAGCCTCGAAAAGCGCCGCGCCGCTTGCGAGAACGAGATTGCCGTCAATCGAGAGAACGCGCCCGACCTCTATCTCGGCGTCATGCCGGTCCGCCGCGGGGCCAGCGGATTGCAGCTCGGAGGGACGGAGGGCGCGATCGTCGAATGGACGGTCCATCTGCGCCGTTTCGATGAGGGAAAGACGCTCGACCGGCTCGCCGAGCGGGGCGAGCTCGATCTCGAGATAGGTGCCGCTCTCGCCGAAGTCATGGTCGCTGCACACGAGCGTGCGCCGCGGCGCAAAGGTGGCGCGACGGCGGATCTGCAGCGCAGACTCGAAGAAACGATCGTCGGCCTCGGCGAAGACCCGTTCGCGCCTTCCGCTGTCGAAGCGCTCGCGGCGCGGTTAAGAGCCGCTTTTCAAGCGAACGAAACTTTGCTTTTGAAACGCGAGGACATGGGCAAAGTCCGCCTCTGCCACGGCGACGCGCATCTTCATAATATCGTCCTTGAACGCGGGCGACCGGTGCTCTTCGATGCCATCGAATTCGATGACGCGATGGCGACCGTCGATATTTTTTACGATCTCGCTTTTCTCTTGATGGATCTCTGGCAGCGCCATCTTCACGCGCATGCCAACCTCGTTCTCAATCGCTATCTTTGGCGCTGTGCTGAGCCCGAGCAGGAGCTCGAAGCTCTAGCGGCCTTGCCGCTGTTTCTCGCGCTGCGCGCCGCCATCCGCGCACGCGTGACCGCCGCGCTGGGCCGGCTCGAAAAGGCTGAGCAGGGGAAGCGGTATGCCCAGGCGATGTCGTTTTTCGAAGCCGCGGCGGCTTTTCTCGCGCCCAAACGCGCCCTTCTTGTCGGCATCGGCGGATTGTCCGGCACCGGCAAGAGCACGCTCGCAAAAGCGTTTGCTCCATTTGTCGGGCGGCCACCCGGCGCCATTCATTTGCGCAGCGACATTGAACGCAAAAGGTTGTTCGGGATCGGCGAATATGAGCGTCTGCCGGAAGCCGCCTACCGGCCCGACGTGACCGAGCAGGTCTATCGGCGCCTGCGCGAGTTCGCCGAAGTCGCACTCTCTGCCGGCCAAAGCATCGTGGTCGATGCGGTCCATGCCAAGGCGCGGGAGCGCGAGGCGCTGCGCGAAATTGCGACGCACGCAAATGTGCCGTTCGCCGGCCTATGGCTCGAGGCGCCGGCCGAGGTGCTCGTCGCGCGCGTCGAGGCGCGCAAAGAGGACGCATCGGACGCAACCCCCGCCGTCGTGCGCGAGCAAATGTCCTGGGACCTCGAACGCCTCGATTGGCAACGCTTTGATGCGAGTCAACCTGCCGGTGAGCTCGCCCGGATCATTCTCGAGGAGTTCACTTAGCCGTCATTCAGGTGAAGGGATAAGCACCGCCGCGCCCTGCAGCCGGCCGGCGCGCAGGTCGGCGAGCGCTTCGTTGGCGCGCTCGAGCGGATAGGGGACCGTGTGTGTCGTGATCTGGGATCTTGCGGCGAGGCTCAAGAATTCGATGCCGTCGCCGCGCGTCAGATTGGCCACGGAAACGAGCCGGCGCTCCTCCCAGAGCAGGGAATAAGGAAAGCTCGGAATATCGCTCATGTGGATGCCGGCGCAGACGACGGTGCCGCCTTTCTTTACCGCTGCGAGCGCCGTGGGCACGAGCGGGCCGACCGGCGCATAAATGATTGCCGCATCGAGCGCTTCCGGCGGTCGCTCATCCGAGCCGCCCGTCCAAACGGCCCCGAGGCTCGAGGCGAAGTCCTGCGCCGCGCGGTCGCCCGGCGAGGTAAACGCGAAGATCCGGCGCCCCTGCGCTTTGGCCACCTGCGCGATAATATGCGCCGCTGCACCGAACCCGTAAATGCCGAGATCGCGGCCTTCGCCCGCCATGACATAGGACCGCCACCCGATAAGGCCGGCGCAGAGCAGCGGCGCCAAATCCTGATCGCGGCCCTTTTCGCCAAGAGGAAACGTGTAGCGCGCGTCGGCAATGGCCGCGCTCGCAAAGCCTCCGTTGCGCGTATAGCCGGTGAACAAAGGCCGGTCGCAAAGATTTTCGCGGCCCCCAAGGCAATAGGGACAATGCCCGCACGTATGGCCGAGCCAGGGAATGCCGACACGCATGCCGAGCTCAAGTCCCGTTACGCCAGAACCGATCGCGTCGATTCGTCCGACAATCTCATGTCCCGGAATGACGGGCAGTTTGGGATTGGACAATTCTCCGTCGACGACATGCAAATCGGTGCGGCAGACGCCGCAAGCACCGACCTTGATTCTGATTTCGCCTGCGCCGGGCTGCGGATCAGGCAGATCTTCCAGCATGAGCGGCGTGCAAATCTCGTTCAAGACCATTGCGCGCATGACATCCTTGCCTCGTTGTTCGTCTGAAGAAACGCCTCGCCGTCTCTGCCAAAAATTTTTCGACAACGAACTCCTTATTGATGTCGAATTGAAATCTTATCGTGCTAAGAGTCGGACTGCAGAGGCCGAAAGCGCCGACGTCACCCCAAATGCCCGAGACGACAGCTTGCAGTGAAGCAAGCGACGGGCATTAAGTTTACGAGGCCCTTCCGTCCTGTAGTTGCGATGGTGTGAGTGAGGTGGAGGACATCACCATGGAATCAGCGGTTGGACAAACGGCCCGCAATCTCCAAGACAATCTGAACGAGGCTGCGGCTCCGCTCCAGGTGGCTTGGCAGCGCACCTGGTTTGAGCTTCCCTTCGCAATGTTCGCCGAGGTTCTGCGCTTCAGCGCACGGCGCCTTCAGGCGCAGGGCGATTTCATCGCTGGCCTGGAGACCTGCCATTCGGTCCCCGAGGTCATCGACGCTCAATCGCAATTCGTGCGCGCCGCGGTCGGTGACTATGGCTCGCAAACGAGCAAGATCATCAGCGACATGCGCAGGACGGTCTCGAAGGCCGCCTGAACGGAAGCGAATGGCCGCCTCTCGATCGCGATACCTTTGGATCGAAGTCGATCCAAAGGCATGGACGTGATCGATTTGAAATTCCGAGCGGGATTTGCGCGGGATACCGCTGCCTGGCTTCTCGCGTCCCGCTTGGGGGCGGCCGTCACGTAAATTGCGCTTAATGATGCGCGAGGACGATCTGCGCGATCGCGATCAGGATCTCGGCAATAATCAGCACGACGACCGCGGCTTCGAGCCGGGTTGCGCGATCGACGTCGAAAATGTCGGTGAGTGCCTGGCCGGTCTCGACGATCACGCCGAGCTTACGGCTGACCGCGCGGGCGCGCTCGCGCAATTCATATTCGTCCTCAAGCCTTGTGTAGAGCCGCTCGAGGCTCGGATGATCCCATAAGACTTCCGGCGTCTCCTCGACGGCGACGCGGCCCGATATTCTGTGCTGGGCGAGGATCGCTTGGCCCGTGAGCCGCAGCATCTTGCGCCGGTTCAAGGGCGCATGTCCGGTTCGCGCCAGGGCGGCGGCGAAGGGTTCGATGGCATCGAAAACGCCGGAGAGCGCTCCCTCGTCGCGCGCAAGGGAGACGGTCTTGGCGAGGACGTCGGCGACGACGAGAAAGCGTGCGGCGGAGAGATCCGGCACTTGGATGGGACCGCCGGGCGGCACACGGTCGTCGTGACCCGGCTGGATTTCAAGCACTGCCGTCTCATCATTCTTGCGGTCCCGCTTGCCCACGATGCGCTCGCTGATTTGGCTGAGAAATTCCTCTTCTTCCGCCGGGGTCAAGCCGATGAATACGGCCACGCCGAAGCGGTAGAGCGCGACGAACTTCGCCGGGCCCAGACGCCGCGCAAAGGGTGCCGTCGCGATCATGTCGCCGCGTTCAAGCCCGGCTGCGTCGATCCGGTCGCCGACAAGCAGCGCATGCGCGACGATTTTCTCCGCCGATTTCGCATCAGTGGCGGCCTTGGGATCGCTGGAGTCCGGCATTTTCGCTCTAAGCCTATGTGTCGGGCCGAGTTTGGGGGGATTGCACGCGCCCCGATTGACATAAGTCGAGGACGCCGCGTTTTCACTTTCTCCAAAATGGAGCTTGAGACAATCTTGACTGATCCGAAATTGACGCGATCTGTTCCGACGCAACGATCTGGTGCTGCGCCGTCCGAAATCAGGCAAGGCGAGGTGAATATGGCCGAAACCAGAGATGTCGAGCCGGACATTCCGGGCCCCGAAATCAATAGCGATAAGGTCTGTTTCGTCATCATCAAGGCGCGCGAGCTCGACGCCGAGGATGAGGGCGTGGACGCCGACGATTCCGATGCTGCGGACGATGACTTCCGGAGCATCCTGACCGACCGGGGCTATCGTGCCACGCGGCGCGAGCTCGTTGGCTTTATCGATGCGCTCGATGATGACGAAAAGGCGGAGCTCGTTGCGCTCGTCTGGGTCGGGCGGGGCGATTACGAGGCACGCGAATGGCGGGTCGCCGTTGCCGAAGCGCGCGCCCGCCGCGAACTCGAGACCTCGACTTATCTGCTCGGGATTCCGCAATTGGGCGATTATCTCGAGGACGGTCTCGCCGAATTCGATCTTTCCTGCGACGACTTCAACGCCCGCGAAATGGGCGCTTGATCACCGCGGCATCTGCGGTTGCGCGGCGGCGCATGCCCGTCGGCCAAGATGATAGGGCGCGCGGCTTGCGCGAGGAAAAGCCTCGCCTAGATCAAAAAGTGCCACTTGATAAAGGTCAAGGCGGCGCCCTGCGCGAAGCTTAATGTAAAGCTCGCGCCGGCGCTCTTGGAGTTTGTCATCTTCTTCGGAGGTGCATCATGAACATCAGATCCCTGATACCGGTCGGACGCGAACGGTCGAATGTGCCTGCGAGCCTTGCGCCTTTCGCCTCGCTCCAGCATGAGATCGATCGGCTGTTCGACGATTTCGGCCGTAATTTTTTCGACTTCGGCCGGAGCTTCCCCGGATTGCCGAGCTTGCGGTCGGCGGACTTCGTTCCGCGCATGAACGTGAGCGAAACCGACAAGATGATCGAGATTAGCGCCGAACTTCCCGGCCTCGAAGAAAAGGACGTCGACATCAATTTCGCGGACGACATGCTCACGATCCGCGGCGAACGGAAAGAGGAGAAGGAAGAAAAGGACAAGGATTATAAGATCTTCGAGCGCAGCTACGGTGCTTTCGCGCGTTCGGTTGCGCTGCCGCCCGGAACCGATCCCAACAAAATCAAAGCCAATATCGACAAGGGCGTTCTGAAGGTGACGGTCGAGAAGCCGACGCCGAAGGTCGCGAAGAAGATCGACGTGAAAGCTGCTTAATGGCACGTCCCGCCGTGTCTGCGCGCGGCGGGACCTCTTTCAGGATAGGCGAGCATGAAGATCGGCCATGGAGACTTGATCCTCGTTTGCGACGGACGCAAGGCGCTCTTGCTCGAGAACGAGGGCGACGAAATGCTGGCGAAATTCGCCACGCGCGAAGTTCACGAATATGAAGAGCAACGCACGAGCGATCTCGGCACCGATAAGCCCGGGCGGTATCAGGAAATGGCAACTGGCGCGCGCAGCGCCGTCCAGCAGACCGATTTCCACGATCAGCAGGAGACGATCTTCCTCGACCGACTGTCGGCGAGGCTGGATGGATTGCTGAAGAACGGAAAGGCGCATCATTTCATCATTGTTGCGCCGCCGCGCGCGCTCGGCGCTTTGCGCAAGGCCTATTCTCCCGCGGTGCGGAAGGCGATCCGGGCCGAAGTCGACCATGACCTCATCCATTTGCCGGTTCCCGAGATCGAGGCGCGCCTGACAGGCGCTTGATTCCAGTCATTCAGCCAAGTTGTTGAAATCTCATCCGTGTTTCCCCATATAGCGCGGCAGACGGATCTGCCGCCGCCGGCGCTGACGCGCAAGGGGAAAAAGCCACGCAGCGGCCGTGAGCGCGGGAAGCTTGACCTTGCGCCAGAGGTTGCACTGCGGTAGGGATCGGCGCGGCTGGAAATCGCCATTCCGGTCCTCGGCGCGTCCGTTCCGCCGATCCAGTCCCAGGCGCGTCCATGCCCGATTTGCTCAGCCAATATCTGCCGCTCGTCGTCTTCGTCGCCGTCGCTGCGCTGATCTCCGGAGCGCTGACGCTTGCGCCGTTCCTCGTCGCGTTCAAGGCACCGGATGCCGAAAAGCTTTCGGCCTATGAATGCGGCTTCAACGCGTTCGACGATGCACGTATGCGCTTCGACATACGTTATTATCTCGTCTCGCTTCTCTTCATCATTTTCGATCTCGAGGTCGCCTTTCTCTTTCCTTGGGCAATCGCCTTCAAGGAAGCCGGCACGGCCGCCTTTTGGGCGGTGATGGTCTTCTTGGCCGTGCTGACGATCGGCTTCGTCTACGAGTGGAGAAAAGGGGCGTTGGAATGGGAATAGCCGAGGGCACGCTCGTCCATCCGGTCTCCGGCCGGCCGGTCAGTTCGAAAGATCCGACATTTTTGCGGATCAGCAATGAACTGGCGGACAAGGGCATGCTGGTGACGAGCGCCGATGCGCTCATCACCTGGGCGCGTACCGGCTCGCTCATGTGGATGACCTTCGGGCTTGCCTGCTGCGCCGTCGAAATGATGCAGGCCTCGATGCCCCGTTACGATCTTGAACGGTTCGGCTTTGCGCCGCGCGGCTCGCCCCGCCAGTCCGACGTGATGATCGTCGCCGGCACGCTCACCAACAAAATGGCGCCGGCGCTGCGCAAGGTCTATGACCAGATGCCCGAGCCGCGTTACGTGATCTCAATGGGCTCCTGCGCCAATGGCGGGGGCTATTACCATTATTCCTATTCGGTCGTGCGCGGCTGCGACCGGATCGTGCCGGTCGACATCTACGTGCCGGGCTGCCCGCCTTCGGCGGAAGCGCTCGTCTACGGCGTGCTGCTGCTGCAGAAGAAGATCCGCCGGACCGGCACGATCGAACGCTAGAGGCAAGCATGGACAGCGCGCTTCAGGACCTCGGGCAAGCGATCTCGGCAGCGCTTCCGGGCGCCGTTCGCGCGAGCACAATTGCTTTCGGCGAGCTGACGCTCGAGGTCGAACCGGCGCGACTCGTCGAGACCGTCCGCCATTTGCGCGACGATCCAAGCTGCCTTTTCGTCTGTTTTACGGATTTGACGGCCGTCGACTATCCGACACGCGTGCCCCGCTTCGACGTCGTGACGCATCTTCTTTCGCCCCGCCACAATCGGCGCGTCCGGATCAAGGTGGCGGTCGACGAAGATGAGCCGGTCGATTCATTGACCGGTCTCTATCCGGCCGCCGATTGGTTCGAGCGCGAGACCTATGATTTTTTCGGCATCGTTTTTGCCGGTCATCCGGATCTGCGCCGCATCCTCACTGACTATGGCTTCGAAGGCCATCCTTTGCGCAAGGATTTTCCGATGACGGGCTATGTCGAGGTGCGTTACGACGATGCGCAAAAGCGCGTCGTCAACGAGCCTGTGCGGCTCAGGCAGGAATTTCGCAGCTTCGATTTTCTCTCGCCCTGGGAAGGAACGATCGATTATGTGCTTCCCGGCGATGAAAAGGCGAGCAAGGACGAGAAGTAGACGCCGAGACCGGCGCAGGATGCCATGACGGAACAGAACGTCCGCAATTTCAGCATCAACTTCGGGCCGCAGCACCCCGCCGCGCACGGCGTTCTGCGCCTGGTGCTCGAACTCGACGGGGAAGTCGTCGAGCGTGTCGATCCGCATATCGGCCTCCTTCACCGCGGCACCGAGAAGCTGATGGAGGCCCGCACCTATCTGCAGAACGTGCCTTATTTCGACCGGCTCGACTATGTCGCGCCGATGAACCAGGAACATGCCTTTTGTCTGGCAATCGAGAAATTGCTCGGGCTCGAAGTGCCGCGACGCGCGCAATTGCTGCGCGTTCTCTTTTGCGAGATCGGGCGCAATCTGTCCCATCTCCTGAACGTCACGACGCAGGCCATGGATGTCGGCGCGCTGACCCCGCCGCTCTGGGGCTTCGAAGAGCGCGAGAAGCTGATGGTCTTCTATGAGCGGGCTTCCGGCTCGCGCATGCATGCGGCCTATTTCCGGCCGGGCGGCGTCCATCAGGATTGTCCACCGAAGCTGATCGAAGACATCGGCGCCTGGTGCGAGCCCTTCTACAAGGTCTGCGACGATCTACAGGAACTCTTCATCGAGAACCGGATCTTCAAGCAGCGCAATGTCGATATCGGCGTGGTGAGTCTCGAGGACTGCTGGAAATACGGCTTTTCCGGCGTCATGGTGCGCGGCTCGGGCGCGGCTTGGGATCTTCGCAAGGCGCAGCCCTACGAATGCTACGAAGAGATGGACTTCGACATTCCGGTCGGCAAGCACGGCGACAATTACGATCGGCAAGTGATCCGCATGGAGGAGATGCGGCAGGCGACGAAGATCATGCAGCAATGCGTCGAGAAGCTGCTCTCTGCCGACGGGCAGGGGCCGGTGCACGCGGGGAAGGGCAAGATCGTGCCGCCCTCCCGTGCAGAAATGAAGCGCTCGATGGAAGCGCTCATTCATCATTTCAAGCTCTATACCGAAGGCTTTCACGTGCCGGCGGGCGAAGTCTATTGCGCGGTTGAAGCGCCGAAAGGCGAATTCGGCGTCTATCTCGTCTCCGACGGCACGAACAGGCCTTACCGCTGCAAGATCAGGGCGCCGGGCTTTGCCCATCTCCAAGCCATGGATTTTCTCTGCCGCAAGCACATGCTGGCCGACGTCAGCGCGATCTTGGGTTCGCTCGACATCGTCTTCGGAGAAGTAGACCGATGAGCGTGCGCCGTCTCGCCGAACAGCAGCCCGAAAGCTTCGCTTTCACGCCGGAGAACGAGGCGCTCTGCGCCAAGGAGATCGCCAAATATCCGGCGGGGCGCCAGGCTTCTGCGGTGCTGCCGCTGCTCTGGATCGCGCAGCGGCAGAACGGGGGCTGGCTGCCCAAGCCGGCGATCGAGAAAGTCGCGGAAATCCTCGGGCTGCCGCGCATCCGTGTACTCGAGGTTGCGACCTTCTATACGATGTTCAACCTCGCGCCGGTCGGCAAATATTTCATTCAGTTCTGCGGCACGACGCCATGCGTGCTGCGCGGCGCCGAGGCCATCAAGGCGGTGCTCCAGCGCCGCATCGGGGCAGCCGGGCAAGTGACGGCCGACGGTCTCTTCTCGTGGACAGAGGTCGAATGTTTGGGTGCCTGCTGCAATGCGCCCATGGTGCAGATCAACGAGGATTATTACGAGGACCTGACGCCGGAGAATTTCGAGGCTCTCATCGACAATCTTGCGGCCGGGCGGCCGGTGAAGAAAGGCTCGCAGATAGGTCGCAGGACTTCCGAGCCTTTGGGCGGCTTGACCTCGCTGAGGGGGCTCTATGGGGTCGATGGGCTGAGCGGGCCGCAGACTTATCATGGCCCACCCAGCGAGGGCGATGAATCGGCCGCTGAAAGCAGCTTCGCCGCTCAGGACGAACCGCCGGGCGAACCCGCCACCGAGCGGCTGAACCAGGAGCGCCGCCACAGAAAAGGTCAGCCATTGGATTCGATCGTCGACACCGGCACGCGGCGTACCGGCGTTGCTGTCTCACAGCCCGGCGTGAAGGCGAGCCGGAAGGCTGCGAAAAGCGAGTCCTCCAGCTTGCAGAACGGGGAGGCTTCGAACTCGTCCGAACAGGAATCCGAGGATTGATGCGATGCTCGAAGACAAGGACCGCATCTTTCTCAATCTCTACGGTTTCGGCGACTGGCGCCTCAAGGGCGCGCAGGCGCGCGGCGCTTGGGACAATACGAAAACGATTATCGACAGGGGCAAGGATTGGATCATCAATGAAATGAAGGCCTCGGGCCTGCGCGGGCGCGGCGGCGCCGGCTTTCCGACCGGGCTCAAATGGTCCTTCATGCCGAAGCCCGATCCGGCGCGTCCGTCCTATCTCGTCGTCAATGCCGACGAATCCGAGCCCGGCACCTGCAAGGACCGCGAGATCATGCGCAATGATCCGCATCTCCTGATCGAAGGCTGCCTCCTCGCGAGCTTCGCCATGCAGGCGCATGCCTGCTACATCTATATTCGCGGCGAATATATTCTCGAAGCCGAGCGCCTTGAGGCGGCGATCGACGAAGCTTATGAGGCCAGGCTCGTCGGCCGAGACAACATCCATGGTTGGCCATTCGACATCTACGTGCATCGCGGCGCCGGCGCCTACATATGCGGGGAAGAAACGGCGCTCCTCGAATCGCTCGAGGGCAAGAAAGGAATGCCGCGGCTGAAGCCGCCGTTCCCCGCCAATATGGGCCTCTACGGCTGCCCCACGACCGTCAACAATGTCGAATCGATTGCCGTGGCGCCGGCGATCCTGCGCCGCGGAGCGGCTTGGTTCGCCTCATTCGGCGCGCAGAACAACAGCGGCACCAAGCTCTTCTGCATCTCCGGCCATGTCGAGAAGCCATGCAATGTCGAAGAGGCGATGTCGATTCCCTTTCGCGAATTGATCGAGACGCATTGCGGCGGCATTCGCGGCGGCTGGGACAATCTGCTCGCCGTCATTCCGGGCGGTTCCTCCGTGCCGCTCGTGCCGGCGCGCGAGATTATCGATGCGCCGATGGACTTCGACACGCTGCGCAATCTGAAGTCGGGTCTCGGCACGGCCGCCGTGATCGTGATGGATAAATCGACCGACGTCGTGCGCGCGATTGCGCGCATCAGCTATTTTTATAAACACGAGAGCTGCGGCCAGTGCACGCCCTGCCGGGAAGGCACCGGCTGGATGTGGCGCGTGCTCATGCGCATGGCGGAAGGGCGCGCGCAGAAGCGCGAAATCGACATGCTGCTCGAAGTGACGACCGAGATCGAAGGCCACACGATCTGCGCGCTGGGCGATGCCGCGGCATGGCCCGTGCAGGGCCTGATCCGGCATTTCCGTCACGAGATCGAGACGCGCATCGACCAATATTCGGCAAATCCGCATTCGGAACCGGCCGAAGGCTTCGGAATCGCGGCGGAGTAGGCAATCACCGATGACCAAGCTTTTCGTCGACGATGTCGAGATCGAGGTCCCGCCCGAATATACGTTGCTGCAGGCCTGCGAGGCGGCCGGCGCGGAAATTCCGCGCTTCTGCTTCCACGAGCGCCTGTCGATCGCCGGCAATTGCCGCATGTGTCTCGTCGAAGTGAAGGGCGGACCGCCGAAGCCCGTCGCCTCCTGCGCCATGGCGGTACGCGATCTGCGCCCCGGACCCAAGGGCGAGCCGCCGGCGGTCTTCACGAAATCGCCGATGGTGAAGAAGGCGCGCCAGGGAGTCATGGAATTCCTGCTGATCAACCATCCGCTCGATTGCCCGATCTGCGATCAGGGTGGGGAATGCGATCTGCAGGACCAAGCCATCGCCTTCGGCTTCTCGCGCTCGCGCTACGCCGAAAACAAGCGGGCGGTCGAAGACAAATATATCGGGCCGCTGGTGCGCACCTCTATGAACCGCTGCATTCATTGTACGCGCTGCGTCCGCTTTACCGCGGAAGTGGCCGGCACGGGCGACATGGGTGCGATCGGTCGCGGCGAAGATATGGAAATCACCACCTATCTCGAGACGGCGATGCGTTCCGAGCTGCAGGGCAATATCTCCGATCTCTGCCCGGTCGGTGCGCTCCTGCCGAAACCCTATTCGTTCAAGGCGCGCTCCTGGGAGCTCGCCAAGACGGATTCGATCGACGTGATGGACGCTTTGGGCTCGGCCATCCGCGTCGACAGCCGCGGCCGTGAAGTCATGCGCATCCTGCCGCGCGTCAATGATGCGGTGAATGAGGAATGGATCTCGGACAAAACGAGACAGATCGTCGACGGGCTGAAGACCCGTCGCCTCGACCGGCCCTATATTCGTGAGAACGGCAGGCTCAAACCCGCTACTTGGCAGCAAGCTTTCTCCGTTATCGCCGCGAAAATAAAGGCTGCGCGTCCCGAGCGGATCGGCGCGATCGCCGGCGATCTCTGCGCCGTCGAAGACATGTTCGCGTTGAAGCTTTTCGTCGAGAGCCTCGGCAGCGTGTCGCTCGATTGCCGGCAGGACGGCGCCAAGCTCGATCCGAAATTCGGCCGCGCCAGCTACATTTTCAATCCGACCGTCGCCGGCATCGAAGAAGCCGATGCGATCATGATCATCGGCTCCAATCCGCGCCACGAAGCACCGGTGCTCAATGCGCGCATCCGCAAGCGCTGGCTCAAGGGCAACGTGCTTCTCGGCGTGATCGGCGAAAAGGCCGATCTCACGTATGACTATAATTATCTCGGTGCGGGCCCCGAGACGCTCGCGCGCTTCGTCGATCATCCGCCGGCCGAGAAGCAGCGGCCGATGCTGCTCGTCGGCCAAGGCGCGCTCGCGCGGCCCGATGGGGCGGCCATTCTCGCGCAAGCCGCACAGGCGGCGGTCTCGCTCGGCTGCCTGAGACCGGATTGGCTCGGCTTTGCTGTCCTGCACACGGCGGCGGCGCGCGTCGGCGGACTCGATATCGGCTTCGTGCCCGGCGAGGGCGGGCTTGATGCGCAGGCGATGGCGAAGCAGGGCGCGCTCGACGTGCTCTTCAATCTCGGCGCCGACGAGATCGAGATCGCGCCCGGCGCCTTCGTCGTCTATCAGGGCACGCATGGCGATCGCGGCGCCCATCGCGCCGATGTGATTCTGCCAGGCGCAACTTATACCGAGAAATCCGGGCTTTACGTCAACACCGAAGGCCGCGTGCAATTGGCGATGCGCGCCAATTTTCCGCCAGGCGATGCGCGCGAGGATTGGGCGATCCTGCGCGCGCTTTCCGCCGTAGTCGGCAAGACGCTGCCCTTCGATTCGCTGCACGGGCTCAGAGCCAAGCTTTACGCGCAACATCCGCATTTCGCGCGGCTCGATTCGATCTTGCCGGGCAGGGCAGAAGAGGTCGAAAGGCTTGCGAAGGGAGACAAGAGCGCGGGCGGGGCGCCCTTTGCCTCCCCGATTACCGATTTCTACATGACCAATCCGATCGCACGCGCGTCGTCCGTCATGGCGGAATGTTCGGCGCTCGCGCACGGCCTCCTCAAGCAAGCGGCGGAGTGATCATGAACTTTATTCTGCCGCTTCTCGTCACTCTCCTCAAAAGCGTGGTGCTGCTCGTCGCGCTTTTGATCTACATCGCCTACATCCTCTACGCGGATCGCAAGATCTGGGCAGCGGTGCAATTGCGGCGCGGGCCAAACGTCGTCGGACCCTGGGGCCTTTGGCAGAGCTTCGCCGATCTCTTCAAATTCGTCCTCAAAGAGCCGGTCATTCCGGACGGAGCGAACAAGGGCGTGTTTCTGCTCGCGCCTTTCGTGATGGGTCTTCTGGCGCTCGCAGCCTGGGCTGTGATCCCGCTCGACAAGGGATGGGCGATCGCCAACATCAACATGGGCGTCCTCTATATTTTCGCGATCTCCTCGCTCTCGGTCTATGGCATCATCATGGGCGGCTGGGCGTCGAATTCGAAATATCCGTTTCTGGCGGCGCTGCGCTCTGCGGCGCAAATGGTGTCTTACGAAGTCTCGATCGGCTTCGTCCTGATCACCGTCCTGCTTTGCGCCGGATCGCTCAACCTCTCCGACATTGTGCGGGCGCAGGATACGCGCTTCGGCCTGCTCGGCTGGTATTGGCTGCCGCTCCTGCCGATGTTCGTCATCTTCTTCGTCTCGGCGCTTGCCGAGACGAATAGGCCGCCTTTCGATCTCGTCGAGGCGGAATCCGAGCTCGTCGCCGGATTCATGGTCGAATATTCCTCGACGCCTTACCTGCTCTTCATGCTCTCCGAATATGTGGCGATCATCACTATGTGCGCCTTCGGAACGATCCTGTTCCTCGGTGGCTGGCTTTCGCCCATTCCTTTCCCGCCCTTCACCTGGGTTCCGGGTATCTTCTGGTTCATCCTGAAGGTCTCGGCCCTGTTCTTCATGTTCGCCATGGTGAAGGCTTTCGTCCCACGCTATCGCTATGATCAGCTCATGCGGCTCGGCTGGAAAGTGTTTCTGCCGATTTCGCTATTCATGGTCGTGCTCGTTGCCGCAGTGCTGGAGGCGACGGGGTGGGGCAATGTGATGGCGCGATGAGGATATAGATGAAGCTTGACGCTGCCGCCAAATCGCTCCTCTTGAAGGAATTCGTCGCAGCCTTCGCGCTGTCGATGCGCTATTTCTTCAAGCCCAAGGCGACCCTCAATTATCCGCACGAGAAAAATCCGCAATCGCCGCGATTCCGCGGCGAACATGCGCTTCGGCGCTATCCGAACGGCGAAGAGCGCTGCATTGCCTGCAAACTCTGCGAGGCGATTTGCCCGGCGCAGGCGATCACGATCGAGGCAGGCCCGCGCCGCAACGACGGTACGCGGCGCACGACGCGCTACGACATCGACATGGTAAAATGCATCTATTGCGGCTTCTGCCAGGAAGCCTGCCCGGTCGATGCCATCGTCGAGGGGCCAAATTCCGAATTTTCGGTGGAGACGCGCGAGGAACTCTATTACGACAAGCAGCGGCTTCTGGCCAACGGCGACCGCTGGGAGCGTGAGCTTGCCCGCAACATCGCGCTCGATGCGCCTTACCGGTAGAAAGCGGAAGAGGGGAACGAAGTGGCGGCGATCGGCAAGGGACGAGTAGGGGCATGACCGCTGCGTTCTTCTTCTATCTTTTTTCGGCCGTCATGATCGGCGCCGCATTCATGGTCATTACGGCCAGGAATCCGGTTCATTCGGTGCTCTTTCTCATTCTCGCCTTCGTCAATGCGGCAGGGCTCTTCCTCCTGCTCGGGGCCGAATTCCTGGCAATGATTCTTGTCGTCGTTTATGTCGGGGCGGTCGCGGTTCTGTTCCTTTTTGTCGTGATGATGCTCGACGTCGACTTCGCCGAATTGAAACAGGGCTTTCAGCGCAATCTGCCGGTTGGCGCGACGGTCGGGGGTATCGTCCTCGTCGAGCTCGTCTTCGCGGTCGGGGCTTGGAGCTTGGGGAGCGCCGCCGTCACGCAAGTGACGACGCCGACGCCGCCCGGTCTCTCCAACGCGGTGGCGCTCGGCCGCGTTCTCTATACGCAATACATGTATCTCTTCGAGGCGGCCGGCCTCGTTCTCCTCGTCGCAATGATCGGCGCGATCGTGCTGACCCTGCGCCATAAACATGGCGTCAGGCGTCAGAAAATCGAGCTTCAGAACGAGCGCACCGCCAAGACGGCGGTCGAACTCAAGAAACAGCCTACGCGCGCCGGAGTGGATGCATGATTTCGCTCGGCCATTACCTCGTCGTCGCCGCGATCCTCTTCACGCTGGGGATGGCCGGCATTATCGTGAACCGCAAGAACATCATCGTCATCTTGATGTCCGTGGAGCTCATTCTTCTCTCCGTGAACATCAATCTCATCGCCTTTTCGTCCTTTCTCGGCGACTTGACCGGGCAGATCTTCGCGCTGTTCGTGCTGACCGTCGCCGCTGCGGAAGCGGCGATCGGACTCGCGATCCTCGTCACCTATTTCCGCAACCGCGGCACGATCGCGGTTGAGGACATCAACATGATGAAAGGCTGAGCGGCGCATGTACGAAACCATCGTCGCTCTGCCGCTGCTCGGCTTTCTGGTTGCCGGCATCTTCGGCCGATGGATCGGGCCGCGGGCGTCCGAGATCGTCACGACGTCTCTGCTTTTCGTCTCGATGGTGCTCTCCTGGATCGCATTCGGCGGCTTTCTCTCCGGCGACGGCACGGCGGACGTTCACCTCGTCACGAGCTGGATGACCTCCGGCGCGCTCAGGGTCGAATGGGCGCTGCGGATCGACAGTCTGACAGTCGTCATGCTTTTCGTGGTGACGACCGTTTCCGCTCTCGTGCATCTCTATTCGATCGGCTATATGCACGAGGATAAATCCCGGCCACGATTCTTTGCCTATTTGTCGTTCTTCACCTTCGCCATGCTGATGCTGGTGACGGCCGACAATCTGGTGCAGCTCTTCTTCGGATGGGAGGGCGTCGGGCTCGCTTCCTACCTTTTGATCGGCTTCTGGTACGAACGGCCTGCGGCCAATGCCGCGGCGATCAAAGCCTTTATCGTCAACCGCATCGGCGATTTCGGCTTCACGCTCGGCATATTTCTCGTCTTCCTGCTGACGAATTCGGTGGCCTTCGATCAGATCTTCGCCGCTGCGCCCGGCCTCGCGCATAAGATGATCCATGTCTTCGGTTTCGACATGGACGCGATGACCATCACCTGTCTGCTTCTGTTCATGGGTGCGATGGGCAAATCGGCGCAATTCCTGCTCCACACGTGGCTGCCGGACGCGATGGAGGGCCCGACCCCGGTGTCGGCTCTCATCCATGCCGCAACCATGGTGACGGCCGGCGTCTTCATGGTTGCGCGGCTTTCGCCGCTTTTCGAAGAAGCACCAGTGGCCTTGACCTTCGTCACGATCATCGGCGCGACGACGGCTTTTTTCGCCGCGACCGTCGGTCTTGTGCAGAATGACATCAAGCGAGTCGTCGCCTATTCGACCTGTTCGCAATTGGGCTATATGTTCGTTGCGCTCGGGGTCGGGGGCTATTCGATCGGCATTTTCCATCTCTTCACGCATGCCTTCTTCAAGGCGCTCCTGTTCCTCGGTGCAGGCTCGGTGATCCATGCCATGCATCACGAGCAGGACATGCGCGAAATGGGCGGGCTCGCCAAAAAAATTCCGATTACCTTCGCCATGATGCTGATCGGCACTCTGGCCCTGACCGGCTTTCCGATCACCGCCGGGTATTTCTCCAAGGATGCGATCATCGAAGCTGCTTATGCCGCGCATCGGCCCGACGCTTTCTATGGCTTCGTTCTGACCACGGTCGCAGCGGGACTGACGGCGTTCTACTCCTGGCGGCTCATTTTCATGACGTTCTTCGGCCGTCCGAAATGGGCGCGCGCCGAGGCTGAAAGGCGGCTCGCCGAAATTCAGCCGCAGGCCGAAGCGCCGGCCGGGCACGCGGCCGCTTCGATCGACTCCTGGCGTGAGCCGGATCTCGCAACGCGCCAGCACGACGATCACGATTCACATCATGACGCGCATCACGTCGATCCGCACGAATCGCCCAATGTGATGCTGATCCCGCTGTACGTTCTAGCCGTGGGTTCGCTCTTTGCGGGACTCGTCTTTGCCCGTTTCTTTCTCGGCGAAGGCGCGATCCAGTTTTTCAAGGCATCGCTCTTCTTCGGCCCGGCAAATCATATCTTGAACACGCTGGAAGAAGCCCCCTTGCTCGTGCACTATCTGCCGACGCTCATGATGGTCGCCGGCTTTGTCGTCGCACTCTATCTCTATATCCTGGCGCCGGGAACCGCGGACGCTTGGGCGCGCGCATTGCCGGGCCTCTATCGCTTCCTGCTCAACAAATGGTATTTCGACGAGCTCTATGGCGCGATCTTCGTGCGGCCGGCCTTCTGGCTCGGCAGATTGTTCTGGAAGGGCGGTGATCAAGGCACGATCGATCGCCTGGGGCCCGACGGCGTAGCCGCGCGCGTCATCGATGTCACGCACCGCGTCGTCAGACTGCAGAGCGGCTATCTTTACCATTACGCTTTCGCCATGCTCGTCGGCGTCGCCGCGCTGATCACCTATTACCTCGCCTGGGGTCTGCGCTGATGTTCGGCTTCGGGATTCTCACCTGTCTCGTCTTTCTGCCGCTCGTCGGCGCGGCCTTCATTTGCGCGCTTCGCGGCGAGGACGAAGCAACCTGGAACAATGCGCGCTGGGCCGCGCTCATCACCACGATCGTGGATTTTGCGCTTTCCCTCTACGTCTATGCGAAGCTCGATCCCGGCTCTTCGGCTTTTCAATTCGTCGAGGAAAAGCATTGGTTCGGCGGAGGGCTCGCCTACAAGATGGGCGTCGACGGCATGTCCATGCCGTTCGTCGTGCTCACCACGTTTCTGATGCCGATCTCAATTGCCGCGTCCTGGAAGGTCTCGTCGCGCGTCAAGGAATATATGATCGCTTTTCTCGTGCTCGAGACGCTGATGACCGGCGTTTTCTGCGCGCTCGATCTCGTGCTCTTCTATCTGTTCTTCGAGGGCGGCCTCATTCCGATGTTCCTCATCATCGGCATTTGGGGCGGTCCGCGGCGCGTCTATGCGAGCTTCAAGTTCTTCCTTTATACGCTGCTCGGTTCGCTTCTCATGCTCGTCGCCATCATGGCGATGTATAGTTTCGCCCATACCACCGATATTACGGTCCTGCTCAAGACGAGCTTCCCGGCGTCGATGCAGAAATGGCTATGGCTAGCCTTCTTCGCATCTTTCGCCGTGAAAATTCCGATGTGGCCGTTCCATACCTGGCTGCCCGATGCGCATGTCGAGGCGCCGACAGCCGGCTCCGTTATCCTCGCCGGCGTGCTCTTGAAGATGGGGGGATATGGATTCCTGCGCTTCTCTCTTCCGATGTTTCCTGACGCTTCGGCCTATTTTGCGCCGCTCATCTATGCGCTGTCGGTCATCGCGATCGTCTATACGTCGCTTGTCGCCCTCGTCCAGGAGGACATGAAGAAGCTCATCGCCTATTCCTCGGTGGCGCATATGGGCTTCGTCACGATCGGCCTTTTCTCGCTTACGCAGCAGGGCGTGCAGGGCGCGATCTTCCAGATGATCTCGCACGGCCTCGTCTCCGGCGCGCTCTTCCTTTGCGTCGGCGTGGTTTACGACCGCATTCATACACGCGAGATCGCCGCCTATGGCGGTCTCGTCGAGCGCATGCCGCTTTATGCGCTCGTTTTCATGCTCTTCACGCTGGCCAATATCGGCCTGCCGGGAACGTCCGGCTTTGTCGGCGAATTCCTGACGCTCATCGGCGCCTTCCGCAGCAATAGCCTCGTCGTCCTCATCGCTGCGACCGGGAGCATATTGTCGGCTGCCTATGCGCTTTATCTCTACCGCCGCATTATTTTCGGCGTGCTCGAGAAGCCCAATCTCAAATCGATTCTCGATTTATCTCCGCGCGAGATCGCGGTCCTCGCGCCGCTCTTCCTGCTGACCATCTATTATGGCGTCCATCCCGGCCCGATCCTCGATGGCACAGCGACCTCGGTGGCGCAGCTCATCCACGACAACGGCCAAATGCGGACCGCGGCTCTGGCATCGAAGGGCGCGGCCGAATGATCCATCTCAACGTCACGCTCGCCCATTCCTTGCCGGAGCTCGCGCTTGTGATCGGCGCCTTGGCGCTGATCCTTGCGGGCGCCATTCGAGGCAGGCCGCAAGACCGCCTGATCACCGAGATTGCTGTCGGCGTCCTCGGATTGGCAATCCTCCTGGCGCTCGGCGGGAAGAGCAGCGCCACGATCTTCAACGGAGCCTTCATCGACGATTCTTTCGGGCGCTTCATGAAGGTGCTGAGTTATATCGGCTCCCTCGTCACGCTGATCATAGCGCAGGATTTTCTCGCGCGCGCGCGGATCGACAAATTCGAATTTCCGGTTCTCGTTCTGCTCGCCACGCTCGGCATGTCGATGCTGATCTCGGCCGCGAACCTCATTGCGCTTTATCTCGGCCTCGAATTGATGTCGCTCTCGCTTTATGTCGTTGCGGCTTTCCACCGCGACGATGCGCGCGCCTCGGAAGCAGGGCTCAAATATTTTGTGCTCGGCGCGCTCTCGTCCGGCATGTTGCTCTACGGCGCCTCGCTGCTCTATGGCTTTTCCGGAACCGTGTCCTTCGCCGGCATTGCCGCGCTCGCCAAAGGCACGCCCTCGCTCGGCGTCATCTTCGGCCTGGTCTTCCTGATGGCGGGCCTCGCCTTCAAAATATCGGCGGTTCCATTCCACATGTGGGTGCCCGACGTCTATGAAGGGGCGCCGACCCCGGTGACCGCGTTTTTCGCCACCGCCCCTAAGATCGCGGCCTTCGCAATTCTCGTCCGCGTCGTCATGAGCGCCTTTCCCGGAATTCACCTCCAATGGCAGCAGATCGTGATCTTCATTTCGATCCTGTCCATGGCGCTCGGCTCCTTCGCCGCGATCGGGCAGACGAATTTCAAGCGGCTGATGGCGTATTCTTCGATCGGCCATGTCGGCTTCGCGCTCGTCGGGCTTGCCGCCAATAATGAAGCGGGCGTCGCCGGCGTTCTCTTCTACATGGGCGTCTATCTTGTCATGGTCCTCGGTACGTTCGCGGCGATCCTGTCGATGCGGATCGGCGGTCGTGCCGTCGAGAACATTCACGATCTTGCCGGGCTCGCGCGCACCGACGGCACCATGGCCTTTTTCCTCGCGATGATGATGTTTTCGCTTGCCGGGATTCCGCCGCTCGCCGGCTTCTTTGCGAAATTCTACGTCTTTTACGCCGCGGTCGAGGCACATCTTTACTGGCTGGCGGTGATCGGCTTCGTCACCAGCGTCGTTGCGGCCTTCTACTATCTGCAGATCGTCAAGATCATCTATTTCGACGAGACGGCGGCGCGTTTCGACCGGTCTGCGCCAGCCTTGCGCATTGTGCTCGTTGCGACCGGGCTCGTCGTGCTCTTTCTCTTCGCCGATCCGGCCCCGTTCGCCACGGCGGCCGCAGCGGCTGCAAAATCGCTGTTCTGATCAGTGCGCGACGCGTTTGAGCTTGGCGAATCCGCTGCCGGCTTTCAGGTCCTCACTTTCGAGACGATAGGCTCGACCAACGATGCGGCGCTGGCCTTGGCGCGATTGGGCGGCCCGGACAGATGTTGGCTGATTGCCAAGACACAGACGGCGGGACGCGGCCGGCACGGGCGCAAATGGGCCTCCCCGCCGGGCAATCTCTATGCGAGCCTGCTGCTGATCGATGCGGTGCCGCGCGCGCGCGCCCCGCAGCTCGGTTTCGTCGCCGGCGTGGCACTGGCACGCGCCTTGCGCGTTCTTGTCGCAGAGGAGGCGCGGCTCAAGCTCAAGTGGCCGAACGATATTCTGTTCGGCGGCGCCAAACTCGGCGGAATTCTGCTCGATGGCGCCGAGCTTGCCAACGGCGGCTTTGCTTCGATTATAGGACTTGGCGTGAACTGCAGCTGTTATCCGCGTGACGTCGATTATCCGGCAACGGCCCTTTGCGAGACCGGAGCTTCAGTCTCGTCGCCGCAGGATGTATTCGCCGAACTTTCGAGCGAAATGGCGCATTGGCTGGAGATATTCGATGCTGGAAATGGGTTTGCGGCGGTTCGCGGCGAATGGCTTGCGCTTGCCGACGGGCTCGGTGCACCGGTCAAGATCGCGACGCCCGCTCGCCGTCTCGAAGGACGTTTCAAGACCATCGATTCGAGCGGGCGGCTCGTTCTCGAAAATGAATCGGGCGTGCTGGCGATCGAGTCCGGCGACGTCATTCTCGGCCACTGAAACGAGTATTTGATGGGTGAAGGCGAGGAATTGGTTTTCGTGCCGCTTGGCGGCTTGGGCGAGATCGGCATGAACCTCGCGCTTTACGGGCTTGGCCCGCGGCGCCGGCGCAAATGGCTGATGATCGATTGCGGTCTCACGTTCGCCGAGCCCGAGCGCGTAGGGATCGAGATCATCATGCCCGATCCGCAATTCATCGAAAAGATCAAGCCGGACCTCGTCGGCCTCGTCATCACCCACGGACATGAGGATCATATCGGAGCGCTGGCCGACCTCGGGCCGAGGTTCGGATGTCCTATCTATGCGACGCCTTTCGCCGCCGGCCTCTTTCGTATGCGCGTCGGCGAGGCGGGCGTGGCGGATCTCGAAATCAAGACGGTCAGCCAGGGCGCGCGCTTGACGCTCGGCCCCTTCGATGTCGAATTCATTTCCGTCGCGCATTCGATTCCCGAGAGCTGTGCGCTTGCAATCCGCACGAGCAGCGGCATCGTTCTACATAGCGGCGATTGGAAGATCGACCCTGACCCGGGCATCGGCCGGCCGACCGACGCCAAGAGGCTCGTCGAAATCGGCAATGAGGGCGTGCTCGCGCTCGTCTGCGATTCGACCAATATTTTACGCGAGGGGACGAGCCCGTCGGAAAGCGAGGTCGCGCAGACTTTGCGCGACCTGATCGCAGCCGCGCGCGGTCGCGTGGTGGTCACGACCTTTGCCTCCAATGTCGCGCGCATGCGCGCGGTGAGCGAGGCCGCGAAAGCCGCCAACCGCAAGGTGATCCTCGTCGGGCGAGCGATGGAGCGCGCCGTCGCTGTTGCGCGCGATTGCGGCTATCTCGACGGCATCGACGACTTTCTCTCGCTCGAAGCCTATTCCAAGGTCGACCGCGATGAAGTCGTCCTGCTCGCGACCGGCAGCCAGGGCGAGCGCCGTGCGGCTATGGCCCGTATTGCCGAAGACGATCATCCGGCGGTGCGGCTTTCGCCAGGCGACACCGTGGTCTTCTCGTCCCGGACGATTCCGGGAAACGAGCGCGAAGTGCAACGCATTCTCAACAATCTCGTCAAACAAGGCGTCGAAGTCGTCACCGACACCACGGCCTTGATCCACGCCTCAGGCCATCCGCGCCGCGGCGAAGTCGCCAAGTTCTACGAATGGATCCGGCCGAAGATCGCCATTCCCGCTCATGGGGAGGAACTTCATCTCGAGGAGCACGCGCGTTTTGCCGCGCTCTGCGGCGTGGAGCATGTGGTGAAGGCGCGCAACGGCGACGTGGTGCTCCTGGCTCCGGGTGCGCCCTCTATCATTGATGAAGTGCCACACGGCCGGCTCTGCAAGGACGGCAACGCGCTCTTGAGCCTCGACGACGAGACGGTGAAAACGCGCCAGAGGCTCGCCTTTGCCGGCGTTGTAACCATTGCGCTCGCGGTTGATGGCAAAGGGGAGATGGCCGGCGTACCGGACGTCGTGCTCGCCGGATTGCCCGGAAAGACTCGCGCCGGGCTTGTTCTCGACGAGATTGTCGATGCCGCGCTTTTCGAGACTTTCGATGCCCTGCCGCGCCCGCAACGACGAGACGCGGATCTCGTCTCCTCGGCGATCGAGAAATCGGTGCGCGCTGCGGTCGCGGCCGCCTGGGGCAAAAAGCCGACCGTGCACGTGCTCGTGGTCGAGGTTTGACGAGCGGCGAAGCCCGAGGATTCGCCGCTACGGATCAAACGACATCGGCGCGTTTCTTCGCATCCTGCACATGTTCGGGAAGCGCAATGATCCGCGCACCTCTCTGATTGGTGAAGAGCTGCCAGATCCAGGTTAAGGCGACGACCACGCGGTTGCGGATCCCGATAAGGAAATAGACGTGGGCGATGCTCCAGAATAGCCAGCCGAGAAAGCCGGTGAGGCCGAGGAACTTGAGCTTGACGACCGCCGCATGTCTGCCGATCGTCGCAAGATCGCCCTGGTGATGATAGACGAAGGGGCCGGGGCGCGGCTTGCCCTCGATGTCGCTCGCGATGAGCTTGCCGACATAGGCGCCCATCTGCTTGGCAGCCGGCGCGATGCCGGGCACTTGCTGACCGTCGTTGTAGAAGACCTGCGCCGTATCGCCGATTGCGAAAATTTCCGGATGGCCGGGGATCGAGAGATCGGTCTTCACCTTGACCCGGCCATTCTGATCATGCGGTGCGCCGACCCATTCTGCCGCCGGAGAGGCTTGGACGCCTGCAGCCCAGATAATCGTGCCGGCCTCGATCCGCTCGCTTTTGACAATGACGCCGTTCATATCGACGTCGGTCACCGGCGAAGACGTCCAGACTTCCACCCCCATCTTTTCCAGCGTCTGTTTGGCGTATTCCGACAGATGATCGGGAAAAGACGGCAGGATCCGCGGGCCGGCTTCGATCAGAATGATGCGCGCGGAGCGCGGATCGATGGTGCAGAATTCCTTCGGCAGCGTCTTCAATGCGACTTCGGCAATCGCACCCGCCATTTCGACTCCGGTCGGGCCGCCGCCAATGATCACGAAAGTCAGAAGCGCACGCTGCTTGGCGGCGTCCGTCGTGAGCTCGGCATGTTCGAAGGCGAGCAGCATGCGGCCGCGGATCTCGGTCGCATCCTCAACGTCCTTGAGGCCGGGCGCGAAGGGCGCCCAATTGTTGTGACCGAAATAGAAGTGCGTCGCTCCCGTCGCGAGCACGAGATAATCGTAAGGCAATGTCACCGAATCGGTATGGACGAGATGGGCCTGCGTATCGACGCCGGTCACCTCGGCCATCAAGATCCGCATATTGTGCTGGCCGCGCAGGATGAAGCGGATCGGCCAGGCAATATCGGCCGGCGAGATCACCGCTGTCGCCACCTGATAGAGCAGGGGCTGGAAACAATGGTGGTTCTGACGGTCGACGATCGTGATTTCGGCCGGCAGGCCTCTCAGCGCGCGCGCCGCGGCAAGACCGCCGAAACCGCCGCCGACGATGACGATACGTTTGCCCTCGGGATAGTGCTCCAAAGTCGGAACCTCTGTGCAGGAGTGGCCGGATCGCGACGATTTCGGATCGGATCGATCCAAAATCATGAGCGAGGCCGATTCTAGAGAGCTTAGCGCGGGGATTTCGCGAAAATCGCTACTCATTTTCCGCGTCGCGCTCTCGGCC
>Ga0070738_10001509_pt1 | contig 45571 bp, 27 predicted proteins | sample Coa_R2_2_FD_66446 | JGI IMG/M metagenome (GOLD analysis project Ga0070738, IMG submission 66446) | Surface soil microbial communities from Centralia Pennsylvania, which are recovering from an underground coalmine fire - Coalmine... | ecosystem: Environmental > Terrestrial > Soil > Unclassified ...
CAACATAAATTACCTGACCGATCACAACGTGCATATTTGGGATGCGTGGGCGGACGAGAAGGGAGATCTGGGACCTGTTTATGGCGCTCAATGGCGAGCTTGGAAATGTCCGGACGGACGAACAATAGACCAGATAAGCCAGGTGATTCAGCAAATCCGAGTTCGTCCGGATTCCCGGCGCCACATTGTCAGCGCATGGAACCCGGCAGTGCTGCCCGATGAAAGTATGAGTCCACAGGAAAACGTCCGCGCAGGCAGAGCCGCCCTGGCTTCGTGTCATGCGTTGTTTCAATTCTACGTGGCGGAAGGACGCTTGTCCTGCCTGCTTTTTCAAAGGTCCTGCGACTCACCAGTCGGTTTGGTGTTCAATGTTTCGCAATACGCTCTCTTAACACACCTGGTGGCGCACCAATGTGACCTGCAACCTGGCGACTTCGTTTGGACTGGAGGCGATTGCCACATCTATTCGAACCAAATCGATGGGGTGAAGGAGCAATTAACGCGCGAACCAAGGCCGCTTCCAAAGCTGAACATCAAGCGCAAGCCACCCTCGATTCTCGATTACAAGTTCGAGGATTTCGAAATTCTCGATTACGATCCGCATCCCCCTATCAAGTACCCCGTAGCGGTGTAGGGGACGGGCAAAGGTCACGCCAAGACGCAAAGATGACGGAGAAAGAATTAGCAGGGTAGTGGATGCGGTGGTGGAGGTGCCTCAGGAGCTTGGCCGGTCTTTTCGGAGCAAAATCTTTGCGGCTTGTCGTCTTGGCGTGAGACCATCTTTGTGTCGTGAGACAAGCGTCTCGGAACGAGGTGCAGACACCCCATATCGTCTCTGGCGGAAAACGCATACTGTAGTACTGGGAAGACCCGTACGGAGGTGACTATGGCTAACGTCTTGTGAAGAGCCTTATGGCTGCGTGACGTCAACTACCGGGCGCGGGTGTTATTCCTTATCCGGTGGGGGGCGCGGGGGCGGCTGGCGAAGTTTCTTGTAAATCCAGGCTTCGAGCGGGCGCAAAGGCCGGAGCCATTCATAGAATGGGGAATAGATCAGCCGGATTCGGAGGACGGAGAGGAACATCGTGAACGAAGATCGGAACAGGGAAGCGGTAACCTTGGATCCGATTTTGTCGGTCCATTCCGTGGGGACTTCGAGGATGGAGAAGCCGGCGTGCTTGAGGGAGTAAAGCAGGTTCACGTCGAACGCGAGATCGGCAATCCGCAGCGAAGAATAAATTCTTTCAACCGCGGTGCGGCGAATGACTTTGCAGGGACATTGCGTGTCCTTGATGTGCATCCAGAAAAAGAATTCGACAATGAGATGAAAACACCGGCTGGTGAAACGGCGAAGCCGGGTTTGGGCCTGGTGCAGGACGGCCCCGGGGAGCCAGCGTGAACCGATGACGCAGTCGGCGCGCCCAATCTCTTTGACGAGAGCATGCAGCGCACGCGGCGGCGAAGCGCCATCAGCATCGACGTACCCGACGACGTCGGCGGCCGGAGCGAATTTCAGGCCTTCGATCAGCGCGCCGCCTTTGCCGATTGGATCGGGAAAGTTTTCGGCGCGGACGGCGGGATAATCACGGGCAACGCGCTGGACAACGCCCAAGGTGTTGTCGCGGCACCCGTTGAGAACGACGACGAGGGAAAATTTGCCCCGGTACTGCTCCTGGAAATATTGCGCGAACTCGCGCAACACCGGTTCGATCCGGGCCTCTTCATTGTAAGCCGGGATAAGCAGCAACAGGCTTGGCTCAGTCACTTGATATTCAACTCGCGCTGAATCCCAAATTTTTCGACACGTTTGCGCAATGTCGCGCGGGTGATTCCCAGAAGCTTTGCGGCATGGACCTGGTTGCCTTCGGTTTCTTTGAGGGCTTGAATGACCAGTTCACGCTCGACCGCGGGGATGATGCGCATTTTGGGCTCCCGGCGCGCCCATTGGAACAGCTGCCGGGCCAGGTTGGTCACATCGGAGGCGCTTGACTCGCCGATCGGCACCGACATCGGCGCCCCGGCAACGGACTGAATCTGCCCGTTGACTTCGGTCGGCAAATCCGTCAGGAGAATAGCCTCGCCTTTGGCCATGACAATCGCGCGGCGGACAACATTCTCCAGTTCCCGAACGTTGCCCGGCCAGTGATATTTCTCGAGCGCTTTGAGCACCACCGGCGCAATGGAACGGGGCGAACCCGGCTGATCCTTCGCGAACTTGTTCAAAAAATAGTTCACGAGCAACCGGATGTCTTCACGCCTCTCGCGCAGAGGCGGGATGTGGATGCGCACGACATTGAGCCGGTAGAAAAGGTCCTCGCGGAACTGGCGCGCCGCAACGGCTTGTTCCAGGGGCTTATTGGTGGCTGCAATAATTCGCACGTCCACTTTGATCGGCTGGTTGCCGCCTACATGTTCAAAAGTGCCGGACTGAAGCACGCGCAGGATCTTGGTCTGTGTGGCGGGGGTCATGTCCCCGATTTCATCCAGGAAAAGTGTCCCGTGATTGCACTGCTCGAATTTGCCGATGCGCTGCATCGTCGCACCGGTGAAAGCACCGCGTTCATGGCCGAACAACTCACTCTCGAGCAGTTGCTCCGGGATGGCTGCGCAGTTCACCGCGAGAAAAGGCTGCTGGCTGCGGTTGCTGTGATGGTAAATCGCGCGGGCCACCAATTCCTTGCCTGTCCCGCTCTCGCCAGTGATGAGGGCGGTGGCGTCCGAGGCCGCCAACTGGCCGATCAATTTGAAGACCTGCTGCATCGGCTCGCTCCGGCCGACAATGCCCGATTCATAATCCTCGGTCTCGAGCAGGGGTTGGTACGAAACCACCTGTTTCATGTCTCGCGCGGCTTTCAGCGCGTTCGAGACCAATTCTTTGAGCTTGGGAACATCAAACGGTTTGAGCAGGTAGTCGTACGCGCCCAGTTTCATGGCTTCGATCGCCGTTTGCGTCGTGCCATAAGCGGTCATCAAAATCACGAGCAACTTCGAATCAATCTGGCGAATACGCCGCAACGTTTCCAAGCCGCTCAACCCACCCATCCGGACGTCCATCATCACCAGGTCGGGTTTGACCTTTGGCAGCAAGCGCAAGGCCTCCTCCCCGCTGGAGGCGGTGGTCAACTCGATTTCCGGCGAATCGAAGATCCGCTGGAACGAATACTGCACATCCGCCTCGTCATCAATTAACAACAATTTATTCATTCAGCCCTATCCACGTTAAACTCTTAAGATAGTAAAACACGCCCAATCTCATAGCGAAATTTTCGGGGGGCAGCGGAGCCAAAGGCAAAAAAGAACACCAAACGCCAGTCGGGGTAGGCCGGCGCCTGCAGTCCCATCGCACATCAATACCAAAAACGCAACCCTGGATCTGGACGATCTACCTGGCTTCAACCGAAGTGCGGATGAATTTCGCAAGGTCGGCTTTCGATTTCCTCAGGTCCGGCAGGTTGAGGTACATCATGTGGCCGGCGGTGTAGGTGTCCAGGGTAAGGTTCCCCAGCAGAGCGGGGTCGACGTGAAGGTGATCAAAGGTGTATCGAGTCGCAAAGAGCGGGGTGGCCAGGTCATAATAGCCGCTCGAGACGTGGATGTGCAAAAATGGGTTGAACGTAAGCGCATTGGCCAGCGTTTCGCCCACGTCCACATAACCGTTGCTGGAGTCCCAATTCCAGGGGCCGACCGAGGTAAGGACCTCGTATGTCATGTCGGTTTCATACTTCAACTCGGTGCGGATATAGTTGTTGAAAGTGGAGGCAAAGGCGCTGGCGACGGCTTCGTAGCTGGGGTCTTGTTCCATGTGGTTTGCCAGGCGGTCGCGAACGTAACCGGTGTAGCGGCTGTCATAGCGGCCGATGACTTTGTTTTGTTCGGCAAGAAGCTCGGCGGCAAAGCGGCCCAGCGGGACGCGCAAGTTGGCGCGTTCCACGTAGTTGGTGGGAAGGCCGGTTAGCCTGGCGTATTGCTCGACCACCTTTCGGCGGGCATCCGCCGCGAGCGAATTGCCGCCAAAAAGCGCCGAGCTGTATTCGCCCGAGGCGAAGGACTCAGCCATGGAATAAACTTCCGGCAAAGATCGGCTTTGCAACTCCGGCGACAGTTTTTTGTGAAACCAGGCCGTCGCGCTGTAGCTGGGAAGATAAAGGACGTACGGCAAATCGTTGCCGGGGTTGAAGTCCAGCGTCTCGAAGTTCAGGACGGTGGAGACCAGCATGATGCCGTTGACGTTCATGTGCAAACGTTGGGCTAATTCGCCGGAAAGGGCGGCAGCGCGAGTGGTTCCGTAGCTCTCGCCGATGATGAACTTGGGAGAGCTCCATCGCTTGTTGCGCGTCACATACAGGCGGATGAACTCGGCCACCGAAGCGGCGTCCTCGTGCAGGCCGTGGAATTTCGACGCGTCCTTGGGAGGAATAGCGCGGCTGTATCCTGTGCTGACCGGGTCGATAAAAACCAGGTCCGTTTCATCCAACAGCGACCATTCATTGTCTACCAACCGGTACGGCGGCGGCAGCGCTGAGCCGTCCTCGGCGAGGCGCACCCGCCGCGGCCCAAGCAGCCCGAGGTGCATCCAAACGGAAGAAGAACCTGGGCCGCCGTTGAAGGAAAAAGTGACTGGCCGGTCTGACGCGGAAACATCCTGCCGCGTGTAGGCGATGTAAAAAATGGACGCGGTCGGCTTGTCTTCGTCATTCTTAAGCAGAATCGTGCCCGCGCTCGCCTTGTACTTTATGTCCTGGCCGCCGATTTTGATCGAGTGATCCGACTCAACGAGCTTTTCCTCCGGCTCCTTCGACTTTTCCTTGGTTGAGGAATCCGTTTTCTTGCCGGTTTCCTTCGAGTCTTTGTCGGCGGTGACGGAATCAGGCGCGGAGTTGGTCGGCGCCTCCGCGGCATTCAACCTGGCAGATAAAACGCCGGCTATGACAATCGCCAGCACGATGATTCGATTCAACATCGCGGCCAGATTGCTAAGCGTGCCAAAAAAAGGCAAATGCAATAGATCTTGCGCGCCCGCACGACCGCGTTACGGCGCGACGACTTTATAGAATCGCGCGGTTGCGGTGGCCGGGTCGGTGACGGTTTTAACGGTGCCATCCCCCAACACGGTTGTTAGCAAGGCCCAATTGCCGGAGCCCAGATCGTTGCGGTAGAACACGCGGTAGATCACGCCGGGTTGTGTCGGCAGGGAGAGCACGTTGTGGCCGGCCGAATGGGTGGCCATCAGCTTGATTCCTGCAACCGGCACCAGCATGAAAAAGTTGGGATTCGTGTTTCCACCCGTTGCAATTCTGAGCGTGGATTGGCCGCTCAGCTTCACGACGGCGGGCACGGTTTGACTGGCGTCAGTCAAGGGAACCCAGTTGTAAACTGTGTAACCAAGGCCGCGCCCCGTCCACAACCCGAGCCTCTTGGTCGTCTGGTTGATCGTCCCGGCGCCTGAAGTGACCTGATCCAGTTCCATCGTAAAGTTGCCAAGGCCCGAAAGCCGGGCGTAGACATAGTAACTGCCGGCGGGATAAACCCGGGTATAATTCGCCCAGTCGCCATTTCCAAACCAGGTCAGGTCATAATCCGGTTGGAGTGAATTGACGAAGACCTGGCGCAGGTAGTCGGCTGTTTTGCCCTCGGGTATGCCGTCGACGCGGTAATTGAAGCTCTGTCCGGCAAAAGGGGTGTGCTGGAAATCAATATTGGTTACGGCCCCGGCCCCGGCATAGGCGTCCGGAGTCCACGGGTTGATGAACTGGCCGCCGTTGTAGTCGAAGTCCTCGGCCTCCACCATGAAATTGTCCTGGCTGAACGTGTCGAACGAATTCGTCAGGAGAATGCCATGACCGAGGGAATTGGTAATGGCAATGACAGCCACGTGCATGGCGTTCGTTTGAAGCGATGGGTAAACGACTGATTTGGTCGATGCGGAACCCGTCACCACCAAATTGGAGGAGATGTCCTGCCCATCGAGGATAATGGAGATGCCGCTGGGGGCGATGGTCGCTCCTGAGGAGGTCACCGTGAAACTCAGCGTGTTCGTGATTTGAAACGGCTGGGTCCCGTCGGGAAACAGCCCGGTGACCTGCGGCAAATCGATTTGGCCCGCGACGAGGGCGAGGAAGTTCGGGAGAAGATTGCCACCGCTGGTCAGGCGTAGAGTGGACTTGTTGGTCAAACTCACCGCGGCGATGTTGCCGTTGGTGTCTCGGAGGTAAATGTTGTCGTAGGCGGTCCAGCCGCGGCCGTTGGCGATGGTGAATGTGCCGAGGTCGGTTGTAGTTTGGTCGGCATTGACCGTGCTCAACGTCAAAGTACCCGAGAGCCCGACGTCCGTAGCCAGGCGCGCGATCACCCAATACGTGCCGTTGGACCAATCCCGCGTGTAATCCACCCAGGAACCGCTGACGAATGGGTCAATTCGGTAATCGAGGACCCCTGCATCGGTGTGGTCCTTGCGCAGGTAGTCGCCTGAGACGGTGAAGCCCATCGTGTCATCAGGCCTGTACAGATGGCTTGCAGCCGAGCCGACAGCGTGTTCGTCAAACCCTTCGATTCCGACTTTGCCGTAATAACAGTTGGGGCTGCCGGCGGTGGAACATAAAATCGGGTGATCGATGTACATGCCATTTGTGAAATCGAAATCCTCGGCTTCCCAAAGGTAGACAATGGGCGGGATGCCGACCCATGTCGTTTCGAAATACGTATTTTGGCTGGCGGTAAAGCCGAAGCTGTCAGTCACGGTAATCGAAGCGGTGTAGATCAGGTTGGACTGAAGTCCGTGGTACGCCACGGTTTTGTTAGAGGAAGACCCGCTAATGACGAGGTTGGAGGACACATTGATCCCGTTCAAAATGAGACCGATGTTGTTGTTATTGATCGCAAACCCGGCCGGCGAACTGGCCGTGAACGTGAGCCCGTCATTGGGATTGACGAAAATCATGTTCAGAGGATACAGGGCGCTGATTACGGGTGGTACCGGTCCGCTAACCTGGTTCAGCACGGCATCATCCAAGTACGCGGAGCCGCCTTCGTTTCCAGACTGCAGGTAGCAGTAGCGGTAAACCACCGTCGTCGTCCCTGGCGGAGCAACGATTTGGCTGACACTTCCAGTGATCGCGTAGGTTGTAAAATAAGGATCTCCAACCGACACGGGCGAAGACAGGTCGCAAGCGTTGGTAACAGGAAACTCAAACCAGGTGTCGGTGCCGAGCGATGAACTGAAATCCGAGCTTTTGTACAAAGCAATCAGGTTCGTTGCAGCACCGAGGAACTCAACCTGAATCCAGGTGACACAGTCTGATCCTAACACGTCACTGCCCGAGGTATAAAACCAGCCGTCGGCCGTGAACACCGAACCGGGGGCTGCCCCGAACTGCTGGTAAATCCCGGCAACATTGCTCACGGCAGGGTTATAAAGAGCGCCCCATTCTTTATAGTAAAGAGTGCCTGAATGCGCCGGCTTGGCGCTCTCAACCCAGTAATCGCCAAAATAATTATTGGGCGGCGGCGGCGAGAAATAAGTCCACCCCTGTGCCGGTTGCACGCCTTGTTTGTACGTGACGTGGCCGCTGCTGGCTTCAAAGCCGGGGTTGACCAGGAGGTTGGCGGCAAAACATTGCATGCACAGCGCTGTGGATAATAGCGCAACGAGGAGCCCGCAGGCCCGTTTAGCGGAAGAAAGCGTTCGGGGATGTTTTGGTTTCATAACAGGGTACCAGATCCCGGACACCACATGCTGAATCCGGAATGGGTCTATTGTAGTTTGGCCCTTCGGCAAACGTTGTCAACGGCAATCCAACTAACCGCAGTGTCCGCTCCAGTTTTCGTTCCGCTTTCATTCAGAAGCACAGCTTTTTCAAATTGAAGTGAGTGCGAACCCTGATAGGATGGACGTTGCAGCTCGACCGAAATGAGACGACATCTGATTCTGTACGTGCTTTTTCTGGCAGGGACGCTCGCCCGGAACTCCTATGGTGTGTTGCCCCCGGCGGGCCTGGTCAGTCGCGCCGGTGACCAGAGCATTGTTCTGCATTGGGATCCAAACCAGGAGCCTGGGATTGCCGGTTATAATATCTACCGCGCGCTGACCAACGGCGGCCCATTCACGTTATTAAACACGACCGGCCTGGTTACCACGCTAGGCTATTGCGATTTGAGCCCCAGCGTGGCCAATGGCCGAACCAACTATTACCGTCTGACCGCCGTGAACGGAACCTCTCAGGAAAGCGCGCCGTCCGTATCCATACCGGTCACGCCGCACCTGTTCATTGATGACGATGATTTTCTGGATTACGTGCAGCAGGTCAGTTTCGATTATTTCTGGTATCTCGCCAATCCGACCAATGGGCTGGTGCCGGATCGCAGCGCCACGGGCTCGGCGTGCAGCATTGCGGCGGTGGGTTTCGGGCTCACCTCGATCGCGATCGCAGCCGATCACGGTTGGATCACTCGAACACAGGCGGCTGCAAGGGTATTGACGACTTTGAATACGTTCCTCAATGGCCCCCAGGGAACCAACACGTTCGGCATGATTGGGTACCGAGGATGGTTTTACCATTTCCTCGATATGACCAGCGCCACGCGTTTCAGCGCGGAGTTATCTTCGATCGATACGGCGCTGTTGCTGGCTGGAATCGTGGACGCGAAGCAATATTTCAACGGCACCAACGCAGATGAAAGTTCGATCCGTTCGACCGCCGATGCCATCTTCAACCGCATCGACTGGAACTGGATGGCGAACGGGACCAATGTGCTGGCCATGGGCTGGAATCCCGGGGCGGGCTTTATTCCCAGCGATTGGATTGGGTATAACGAGGCGATGATCCTGTACTGTTTCGCCCTGGGCGCGCCGACCAACCCGTTGCCCTCATCGGCGTGGACTGCCTGGACCAGTGGCTACACCTGGGCGACGTATTACGGCTATTCTTACGTTCCCTTTCCCCCGCTATTCGCGCACCAGTATTCACATTGCTGGATCGATTTTCGGCACATTGGCGATGCCTACATGAACAGCCACAACAGCACTTACTTCGAGAATTCCCGCCGCGCATCCCTCTCCCAGCGCGCCTATTGCATCGCAAACCCCAACAAGCGCGTCGGCTACAACGGCACGGTCTGGGGATTGACTGCGTGCGACGGACCTCCGGGATATTCCGCTCATGGCGCGCCTCCCGCCGAGGGCGATGATGGAACCATTGCGCCCACGGCCGCCGGCGGATCCATTGCCTTCACCCCTGAATATTCTGTCCCAACGCTCCGGTACTTTTATTCAAATTTCAGGACCCGGATGTGGACCGCGTTCGGGTTTCGCGACGCGTTTAACCTTGGCGCTTCCTGGGTGGCTTCGGATGAGCTGGGAATCGATCAGGGGCCAATCGTAATTATGATTGAGAATTATCGCACCCAACGCGTCTGGCAAAGATTCATGGAGAACGACGTTGTGCAACGCGGCCTCCGAAGCGCCGGGTTTGTGCCCCTGGACTTTGTCGCGACCCGGCTCCAACTCGAACCCTCGCTGAATTCTGTCACATTGAACTGGGGCGCGCCGGCCGGCGGCACATTTCAGGTCGAGTATTCACCTGATCTGAGCACGTGGTTCGAATCTCCGACAGGTGAAGTGAATTCGTTGGGGCCGTCCGGGACATGGATCGACAACGGGCCACCCGGGACGATTTCGAGTCCCGCCAGCGTGAATAATCGATTCTACAGGGTCTTCCAGTTCGGGCCCCCGTAGCCAGCAAAGCGTTTTGTTCTGGATCGTTCGATTCAGCCCAGAGTCTTGACGATAGCCTCGGCTGCCAAACGAGGATTGGTTGCGGCATAAATCGGCCGCCCAATGACCAGCCAACTCGCTCCGGCTTCTATCGCCTCCCGAGGAGTCAGTGTTCGCTTTTGGTCGTCGGGTTGTTCGGAGCCGGTCCGAATACCCGGCGTCACCAACTCAATCGACTCCGGCAAGATTTGGCGCAAGCGGGCGATCTCCAGGGGGGAACAAACGAGCCCGCGCAAACCGGCCCGAACGGCTAGTTCGGCCAGCCTTTCGACTTGTTTGCCGACGTCTGGCTTCCAACCGAGCTCGCTCAAGGTGCCGCCGTCCATGCTGGTGAGCACGGTCACCCCCAGGACCAGCGGTGGCGACCCTCCCGTGTTCTTCGAGCTTTCCTGCGCTGCCTGCTCCGCCGCCCGCATCATTTCGAGGCCGCCGCTGGTATGAATCGTCAGCATTTGCACATCCATCCGGCACGCCGCGCCGACAGCTTTGGCAACCGTATTCGGTATGTCGTGGAATTTTAAGTCCAGGAAAACAGCAGCTTGAGTCGCGCGAATCGCTTTGATGATTTCCGGACCGGAGCTGGTAAATAATTCACTGCCGACTTTGAACCCGCCGACCACGGGGGCCAAGTCCTCAACCAACTGCAACGCCCGGGCGCGATCGGGAACATCCAACGCCACAAAAATTGGATTGCGCATGAGAGGATTGAACTGGATCGCCGCAAAATCACAAGTCGCGACTCACGCGAGTCTCGTTCGCGATTCACCGGCAATTTCAAACCGGGATGTTAAGCAAAACACCCTATTTTTATGTGACGCCACTCGTTTTAGGCTCCGACCTGGCGCACCCAAAACCCAGCGCCGCATCAAAGATCAACGTTATGGCAGTTAAACGACATCTGCGTGGAGCATCATCCAAACAACAACGCCAATACGAGCACATCAAAAAGTCGGCCCAGCGTTCGGGTCGCTACGGCAAACGCGCCAAAGAAGTAGCCGCCCGGACGGTAATGAAACAGCGCAAGCGCAAAAAGAAATCGTAGAAAGGGCCACGGAGCGGCTTCGCTCTTGTCGAGCAGGGCCGCTCATGGTCTCGAACTGCTTGTCTGTGGGCGAGACGGCTTGCTGTAAAGGCGCATCGATCGCGGCGCGCGAGGCCCTTTACGTTGCAAGCGTCGCAGAGACAACTTGAGCGCCGTCCCGACGTCCTGGCCCCGCAACCGCCGACGCAACAGGGAAATGACCGCCGCTTCGTGCGGCGTCAAACGTGTGACCGAACGCCCGGAACCGCGCTTGCCGAGCGCGAACACGGCGCCGAGGCTCCCGTCCAGGTAAGCGTCGATAACGTGCGGGTGGACGTAGCACTTCTTGCAAATGGAAGGCGTGTTTCCCAACTTCGCGGCGACGGATTCAATCGCGTGCACAAGATTGCGTTTGGCCTGAACTTTGGTCTCGAAACGCGCGGACTCCTCCTGAAGTGCGGCTGCGGCGAGCATGGTGCCTGCCCAGGTCCGGAAGTCCTTGGCGGTGAAGTCAGCTTGCGTGATCGTGTGCAGGTATTCGTTGACGTCTGTCGATTTTACATCCTGAACTTTGCCGTTTTCGTCGACGTACTCGAACAATTCCTGGCCTGGCAAATCCTGGCATCGGCGAACGATTCGCGCCAGGTCAGGGTCTTTGACATCGATGCGATGACTTTTTCCGGCCTTGCCCTTGAAATGAAAGTGAATCTCCGCCCCCTTCACTTCCACATGCCGGTTTTTCATCGTAGTTAAACCGAACGACTCATTTTCCTTTTCGTACTCGTCGTTGCCCACACGGATCAGGCTCAACTCCAAAAGACGAACCACCGTCGCAAGCACTTTATCTCGGCTGAGGCCCTTTAACCCGAGATCGCGGGCGACCCGGGCGCGTATGCCGGGCAATGCTTTGCCGAAAGCGATCATTCGGCTGTACTTGGTTTCCTCTCGAATCTCGCGCCACAGCTTGTGGTACCGGTACTGTTTGCGATGGCGATCGTCCAGGCCGGTGGCCTGCAAGTGCCCCGCGGGATCCGGGCAAATCCAGACGTCTGTCCACGCCGGGGGAATGGCCAATGAGCGAATGCGCCCGAGCACCTCTTCATCCTTAACCGTCTCGCCAGTTGCGTAACGGTACCGAAAACCTTTCCCGGCCTGTTCACGCCGAATGCCGGGCATTCGGTCGGTGACGTACCTCAGACCCACGGTATGAGCCGAAGCGATGGGATCCTGCTGCGGGTTCAGCCCTCCCGTATGCCTTTGCGCGGAATGACGGTGCGGGCTGCGGCTGCGTTCAGAAGACACGGTGATTTCAGTTCTCCTTAACAATCCTAGGCCCGCAGGTTGACGCGACCAATAGGGTTTTCCACCCGAGCCTTTCCGCCAACCCGTCCTGCAGGGAGGGGAGCGAAAAGACATTTGGGCTCGTGTGCGAGGCTGTGGCTGCTTCGGTTGCGGGCGACTACTTGCGATGCAGTTCCGCGCGAACTGCTTTCACAAGCGCCTCCATCTCCTGCTCAGTCCCAATTGTGATTCGCAAATATTGCCGGACCGCTGGTTGATCAAACCACCGGACAAGTATCTTTCGCTTGCGCAACCGCTCGAGCCATTGCCGCGCGGAACCTTTCGGCGGCTTTACCAGGATAAAGTTGGTTTGAGAGGGCAAGACCTCGAAATCGAGAGAAGCGAGCTCAGTCGATAGGTTGTGGCGGGAAGCAATTATCTTGCGGAAATTGGCCCGATAATACGCAAGATCATCCAATGTGGCTACGGCGGCGACTTGTCCAAGGCCGTTCACATTATAGCTGTCGCGGATTTTCTGCAGCGCCGCGATGAGGCTCGGGTGAGCAACGCCGTAACCAATCCGCTGGAAACAAAGCGAATAAGCTTTTGAAAACGTGCGCGCCACCAGGACATTCGGGTAACCGAGAGCCAGCGCAAGGGCGTTTTCCTGCGCAAAATCCACGTATGCCTCGTCGAGCACGACGACCCCTTTTTGTTCCCGGCAGATCGCCTCAAGATGCTCCGTGCGGTACCCCCGTCCGCTCGGCGCGTTGGGTGTTGTAATCAGGCTCAGCGCTGCCTTCCAGTCCCACCGCCGGCCGTGCTTCAGTTGCGCCACCGATGGCAGGCTGAAATCTGCAAGCAACGGAACGCGGTTTTCGAATGCCCCATGGATTTTGACCAGAACCGGGTAAAGCGAGTAGCTGGGCACCAGGAATTGAACCTGGGCTCGTGAAGCGGAAATCTCCCGCGAGGCGGGTTCCACGAAGCACCTCACAGCCAACGCGAGAATCTCATCCGAGCCGTTGCCAACGATGATGTTGTCTGGTTTGCACCCGTGAAACCGGGCCAGTTTTTCCCTCAGTTCCTGCGCTGTGGCATTGGGATATAGCCGCAACCGCCCGTCGACAGCCCCTTGGACCGACGCCAGAACCTTGGGCGAGGGCGGGTATGGGTTTTCGTTGGTATTGAGCTTGATCAGCCCCGGAATTTTCGGCTGTTCGCCGGGCACATAGGCGGCAAGTTTTTCAACCAGCGGCCGCACAAAACTGGATCGTCTCATGTCCGATTATTGAAAACGGATCCGGGCGCTGCGGCCATGAGCTTCGAGCCCCTCAAGCGCGGCGAACTTTTCGACGGCGGCCAAGGCTCGCTTCAAACCCGGCCGGCTGTACTCGACGATGCTGGTTCGGCGCTGAAATTGGTCCACGGTGAGCCCGGCAAAAGATTTGCCTGCTCCGCCCGTGGGCAGGGTGTGACTCGGGCCGGCGACGTAATCACCCAGGACGGTCGGCGACCATGGGCCAAGGAAAATGGCGCCTGCGGTCAAAATGCCGGAGGAAATCCTGCGGGCATTGCGCATGATGATCTGACAGTGCTCGGGCGCGAGGGCATTTGCCAACTCGACGGCTTGTTCTGTGTTTTTAACGCGGATGAGCCATGCGTTTTCAAGCGAGCGTTGAATGAATTGGCGGCGCGGCAGGTCGACCAATTGCCGCCCGAGTTCCTTTTCGACGGCCCGAAGGAGTTTGGCCGAGGGTGTCAGGAGCCAGACCCGTTCATGCCCTGAGCCGTGCTCGGATTGGGCCAAAAGGTCGGAGGCGATGAATTTTGGGTTTGCGGTATCGTCCGCAATGACCAACAGCTCGCTGGGGCCGGGGAGCAGATCAATGGCGACATGCCCCACCACGAGTCGTTTGGCCGTGACGACATACGCGTTTCCCGGCCCAAAAATCTTCTGCACCTTCCGAATGGTTGCCGTCCCGTACGCCATGGCGCCGATGGCCTGCGCTCCGCCAAGTCGATAGATTTCCGTCGCGCCCGCCGCGCGCGCGGCGTACAGCAGTGCCGGATTGACGCTGTGGTCCCGCCCGCCGGGTGTGCACACAACGATCTCGGGGCATCCGGCCACGCGCGCGAGCACAACCGTCATCAGAGCCGTCGAAACCAGCGGCGCTGTGCCGCCCGGGATATAAATGCCGACCCTTTGAAATGGATCGAACCTCTCGCCCACAAGCGCACCGTGAGAATTGCGGGTTTGCCAATCCCTGCGCACAGATTTTTTGGCGAACTTCGCTATGTTCGCTTCGGCCTCCTTCACGGCGTTCCGAAGGGATGAGTCCGCCTTGAGCGACGCAGTCAGCGTTTCCGCCTGTGTCACGGCGAGCTGGTCTGCCGTTAACTTGGCCCCATCAAACCTTTCGGTCAGCTCCAGCAACGCCGCATCCCCGCGCTCCCGCACGTCCGCGAGGATCGCTTCGGTGCGCTCCTCGATGACCGGATCGAAGAGACTGGACGGAGCGGTTACTTCCTTCAAGCGCTCCGCAAAGTCGGCATCGCCGCGGCCAATGATTTTCATGGGCCGGCAAGCTAAAATAAGCGTCGTTGAAAGTCAAAAGCCGTGAGGCCTGGAGATTTGAATAAGGAAAAATCACGGCGCGCAAACCGTGTGGCTAAATGGTGAAGATTGGAGGCGCCTTTCCAAGCGCCCCTGCGCCAAGGCACGTCAGGCCGGCAATGACACGGGAGCGTCCATCGGCAGCGAAATTCGAACGACCCCCGACTGGCCGCTTTTTGCGGGAACGATCTCGAGTTTGCCATGGTGGGTCTCGACGATTTTTCGGCTGACGGTCAGGCCGAGCCCAAGGCCCACATTGCGCGTTGTGAAAAACGGCGACGGCGCGTGCTGGATGGCTTCGGGTGTGAACCCGCCCCCGTTGTCCTGCACTTCAATTTCAAGGGCTTTCAACCCGCCCCCGTTGGCATCGGTATGCAGGCGGACACCGACTTTGGGGTCGGTCGGGTTGGCCTGGAGCGCGTTGAGCATGATTTCCGTCAGGGCATGCTTGAGGGCGGCGCGGTCGCCATTGAACACAATGGGCTTGCTGCTGCTGTCGTAACGCAATTGCGCGGACTTGACTGGCTGGTATTTGCAGGCTTCCTGGTATGCTTCTTCTATCAACGGCGCGATGGGGAAAGTCTCGGCTGAGGCGAGGTTGTCGCGGGCGAGGAAGCGCATCTGGTTGATCAGGCGCGAAACCCGCTTTACGCCCTCGGCAAGGGACAAATCCAGGGACGCCCGGAATTCGGGATCCTTCCACTTGTCAGCCAGGAGTTGCTGATGAGTGGAAAGCGGGACCATGGCATTGCCGATTTCGTGGGTCAGGCGGTCGGCCATGGATTTGATGAGCCTGAGGTTGGCCGTTTCGATTTCTAGCCGGCGCAGTTGCTCGCTTTGGGTGAGGTCCTCAGCCATCAGCAGCGCGGAAGCCGGCAAACCCGCCTGCTGCCGCTGGAACGGCACAATATTAATCCGGTAAATCGTTCCTGGCGCGTCATCCGGTTGATAATTGAAGCTAGAAATGGCCGAACCCGTCTTGAGGACCTGGTAAACTTTGGCTCCGAGGCTTTGCGGCAGATCGCTGAACTCCATCTCGCCGCTGCGACGCTCCGAGCGTCCAAAATATTTTCGAGCCGCCTTGTTTGCATGGAGGACGTGCAAATCCCGGCTGACCACCACGCAGGCGCTGCTGAGTTCCCTCAGGATCTCAGCCATCATCTCGTGATTGGCGACCAACTGGTCGTGGAGCCAGATGTTCTTGATGGCCAGCCCGAGTTGCTCGAGTAAATGGAACACCAGTTCCAATTCCGCGTTAACCAGCGGCTCACCCGTAATCCTGCCATCGAAGACCGCCACCCCAAGGACCGTTTCCCGGTCCAGGATCGGCACGGCGACCTGCGCCCCCAACAGTTCAAACTCTTTTTGCGCCTCCAGGTCGTGCCGCACCTCTTCATTCTGCCGGCGGAGGATGCGACCGAACCGGAAGAGGTGCCCGGCGATACCGGCATCAAAGGATAATTCGAAATGCTCGAGCAACCCGGGAGACAGCCCGATCGCGCAGGCCGCGCGCAACCGGCGCACGTCTGAGGAAACGGAAGGGCCGGCAGGGGAGCTGAACGGCTGGCGCAGAAACACGGCCGCGCGGTTGACCCCGAGCAACTCCCGCAAAAGGAGCAGGAACTGCTTGAGCATGCCCTCCCCATCCAGGGAATGAGTGAGAATGCCGGAGAAGTCCCTCAAAACGCCCATCGTTTGGGCGCCCGTGGGCAGTGAACTGCTGCCGTGCTGGCCCGCAACAGGCTCCGGACCGGGAGGCGAAGAGAGGGGGGATGTGACGCGGGGGGCGGGGGCGGCTTGCCAAAGGCGGTCTAACAGGGTGGAAAGCATTCGCGGGCGGACGGGCTTGCGGAGCACATGATTGGCGCCCTGCAGATAAGCTTCTTCCTCCCATTCCCACGGCCCGCCGGTGTAAACGATGATCGGACACCTGGGAGCCCGGCGGCGCAATTTTTCGAAGGACCAAATGCCCTGAACGTTCGCGAGTTCGACATCGAGAATACACGCCTCGGCCAGGCCGTGAACGAGCAATGGTTCGGCTTCCTCGAGACTCGAACGGTGCACTACGCGGTACTGCTCGGAATTGATCCCGGCACGGATCGCGTCTGCAAAGTCGGGGTGTTCAGCCAGGACAAGTAGCGTCTTCATGCAGCATTCCCCGCAAGCCGCATGGCAAAATTAAAGTGGCGCCTGGTGAATAACAATTCTACTTCCATTGACACGACTGTGTTGTTGCCAGTCGCAGGTTTGTTGATTTGTGCCCGATTGAAAACAGCTCGTTCCAAATTCAGTATCGCTTTGAGATCATGCATAAGCCCAACCACCGGTCAACCTAATCTTGGGAAAGATTGTTAACAGTTATTCACAACAACTCACAATGGCGGAGAATACTGATTTTGAGTCGGTAATTACGGAGCTTTGCCTAACCGTCCATTGCCGGGGCAGTGCCAACGAATAACCCGCAAACTGCTCCGGGCGCTCCGGACGGCGGTTTCAGCGATTCGACTTGCAATTTGGTTGAATGGACTGCCTGGGGCGCTATCATCCCCTCCAACGCCTCAGCGGGCAGGGCCCCTGCCGCAGCCGGCGTAGAGAACTGCCGGGCATCGGAAGGAACTTATGGAAACGGTCAAATCCGCGGAGGTCGCCTTGCTTTATCGGCGAGGCAGCAAACCTGATGAAGAGGTGGTCGGTTTTATCGAATCCCATTTGCGAGAAGCAGGGCACCAGGTCTTTTTGGATAAGCACCTGAACATGGGCGTGGATTGGGCCAGGGAAATTGAACAAAGGGTCCGATCGGCCGACGCCGTTATTCCCTTGCTCTCCTTCGACTCGATTCACAGCGAAATGCTCGGATTTGAAGTTGAAAGCGCTCATGAAGCCTCCCAGCTGAACCAGGGCAAACCCAGGCTGCTCCCCGTTCGGGTGAACTATACCGGGCCTTTGCCTGAGCCGTTGGCCAGCATTCTGGACCCGGTCCAATACTTCCTCTGGGAAGGTGAGCACGATAACCTCGGGCTGGGCACAGAGTTACTCGAGGCGCTCAAACAACCGCTTCAATCTGCTGAAGAAGACGAAGCCCGCCCGGAACCGGCACGCGTCCAAAACCCCGCTCCCAGCCAGGCTGGAGGGCACAATGCCGGGCCAGTAGCGCTGGAAGCCCTTGGAGGCGCCGTGCCCCTGGATTCGGAATTTTACTTGGAGCGGCAGGCGGATTCGGACCTGCGCGCCGCAATTTCGAAGCGCGATAGCATCGTGCTCATCAAAGGAGCGCGGCAAATGGGCAAAACCTCGCTGTTGGCGCGCGGAATGGAGTTCGCCCGGGAACAGGGACATCAGTCGGCCGCGACCGATCTTCAGAAATTCAATGCTGAAAACTTCAAGAGCGTGGATCGATTGTACCATACGATCGCCGAGTCCATGGCCGACCAACTAGACCTGGCCGACCCGGCAGAGACCTGGGATCCGCGCCGGGGCCCTAACGCGAATCTTGAGAGATTCCTGCGTCGCGAGGTGCTGGCCAAGCTGGGCAAACCGCTGTTCTGGGGGTTGGACGAAGTGGACCGCCTGTTCGTTACGCCTTTCGGCAGCGAAGTCTTTGGCTTAATCCGTTCCTGGCACAACGAACGGGCCCTGGACCCGTCCGGCCCGTGGTCGAATCTCACGATTGCAATCGCCTATGCCACTGAAGCTCATCTATTTATAAGCGACATCAACCAGTCTCCGTTCAATGTCGGAACCCGCCTGACCCTGGAGGATTTTAGTCCGTCGCAAGTCTCCGAGTTAAACAACAGGTATGGAAAACCGCTAAAGACAGAGGACGAACTGGGCCGGTTTTATCGTTTAGTTGGGGGCCATCCTTACCTGGTGCGGCGCGGGTTGGATGAACTGGCAAGAAAGAAAATCGGGTTCGACGCGTTTGAGCAACAGGCGGCCCGGGATGAGGCGTTTTACGGCGATCACCTGCGACGGATCCTGGTATTGCTGGTGAATGATCCCGAACTGACAGACGTCATGCGCGGCGTGTTGAATGGCCAACCCTGCTTCAGCCCGGAAAGCTTTGATCGGCTTCGCAGCGCCGGGCTGGTAACCGGGCACGTGCCTGAAGAAGCCAGGCCTCGGTGCCGGGTTTACAGTGCATTCCTGCGGCGGCATCTCTTGTGAGTCGCGCGCACGGAACAACGGTGCATTCATGACGCTCCAACAACTTGGAGTCGGAACCGGGGCACAGGCATGAGCCTGAACGGCAGAGCCGGTTTTTGCGCGGTATGAGCTCGGGTACTCTCGTTATGCCTGAAATCCGGGGCGACTTTTACGTCACCGGCGGGACACTGCGTCACGATGCTCCTTCCTACGTCGAGCGCAGGGCGGATCGCGACCTCTGCGAGGGACTGCTTCAAGGGGAGTTCTGTTATGTCCTGACCTCGCGCCAAATGGGCAAGTCTTCGCTGATGGTTCGCACCGTCAAGCGCCTGCGCGAGGAACGCGTGGCAGTGGCGGTTTTGGACCTGACGGCCATTGGCCAGAACCTCACGCTGGAACAATGGTATGACGGGCTGATTTCCCGGATGGGCCAGCAATTCGATCTCGAAGATGAGCTGCTGGATTTTTGTGAGCAACACCCGGAGTGGGGCGCCTTGCAGCGGTGGATCACCTCCATCGAGCAGGTCGTCCTGCGCAAGCTTTCAGGCAAAGTCGTGATTTTCGTGGATGAAATCGACATCGTCCGCAGTTTGCAGTTTTCGACCGACGAGTTCTTCGCGGCCATCCGGGAGTTTTATAACCGCCGATCACGGGAAGAGTCATACAATCGCCTGGGTTTCTGTTTGCTCGGTGTGGCCACCCCCACCGATCTCATCCGGGATACACGGATGACGCCCTTCAACATCGGGCGGCGAATTGAATTAAATGACTTTACCGCTCAGGAAGCCAGGCCGCTGGCAAGGGGTCTGACCGCCAACGCTGCGGTGGCCGGGGCGTTGCTCGAAAGAGTCCTTTACTGGACCGGCGGCCATCCGTATCTGACACAAAGACTTTGCCGCGAGCTCGCCAACGCGCTTGTGGCGCCACAAGCCGAACCTGAATCCGGTCCGCCCATTCCGCCCCTGCTCCCAAACTTTCGCACGGTGGATTTGCTGGCTGAAAAACTCTTTCTCACTCGCCAGGCGCGCGATCGGGACGACAACCTGATCTTCGTGCGCGAACGCATCTTGCGCAGCGAAGGGGACGTCGCCGGGTTGTTGTACTTATACCGGCGCATTCACAACGGCCAAATGGTGCCTGACGACGAGACAAACCCCCTGGTCAGCGTTCTGATGCTGTCAGGGATCACCCGCGGGCTTAACGGGTATCTTCAGGTGCGGAACCGCATTTATTGGCGGGTTTTTGACGGCGCCTGGATCCAGACCAGCATGCCCGCTGCCGAAGTGCGGCGCCAGCGTCGGGCCGGTCGTTACGGCGTTCTCATCGGCTTTGGCGCCGCAGCCACCTTGGTACTCGCCTATCTCGTGCTGGGTCCATTGTTGTCACATTACCGCCAGGCCAATCTCGCTTTGCGAACGACCCGCTCGGTGGAATCCGCTTATCGCCAGGTCCGCTCGTACCGGGACACTTTTGAGACCACCGTGGAACTGGGTCTCGGCGGCACCACCGTTCCATTCTCAGGATCCGGATCTCTTATATTCGAAAAGCCGGACCGCGTTAACCTTTCGCTGAAAAGTTCAATGACCTGGCCGGAAGTCGAACTGCGCCTCATGGGCGGCACGAACCACGCCGTGCTTTCCAATCCTGCCTTGGGAGAATTCCAGGTTCTGGATACCCCTCGCGCCACAGCTTTTGATTTGCCCGCTGACATCGCCCAACAAGTCGGACCGATCCGGTTGTTCCCAGTGTATCGTTTGCTTTTAGGGCCGGAACCGGACGGTTCCGTGGTTTCCGGTGCCAGGAACCCGCGATACGCCGGTTCGACCCAGATTAACGGCCAACCGGCCAACATCATCACGTGGGAGCACGACCCGGCTTCCTTCCTCAAGATGGTGGGCCTGACCAACGATCCCTCGGACCACGTTTTCATACCGGTCGTGGCCTGGGTCAACGCCTCCAATTACATGATCCTTCGCGTCCAATTGGACCTGTCGCGTTGGGCCAGCCAGATCATGGGATCGGTAGCGGACCTGCCGGTCACGGGATTGTTGCTGACCGAATCCCACCGGGTGATCCGGACCGACACCGTGCCCGCCTCGGAAGCGCGCTTTAAATTTCAACCCGGGGAGGGCGAACACAGGGTCGATCGCCTCACGTTGCCGCCGCCGAATTTTGCTTCGTGGTCGTCAAAGAAACGTCTTTTCTCGCGATTCATACCGCCGCGACTCCGCCAAACCCCGCCAGAATGCATTGACTTGGGAGAATACTACAATGCCGCCCTGGTGCAGACGTGGCACCCGGGAATGCCCAACAACAGTCTCGATATGTTGCCACCGGGGGCGCTCGAATTGGCCGGGTCCATTTTCGATGTGCGCGGAATTATCCAGCTTTCGGGCGCCGACCTCCGCAAAGGCGGCGGGCGTTACCCGGAGCAAATCAACGGAATCCCGGTCGGCTTGAAGTGCCGCCAGATACAGTTCCTGCACGCGGCCGGCTGGCGCTCACCGGATGGGACGCGCATCGGGGCGTATATCATGCACTATGCGGATGAGCACGAGCTGGAAATCCCAATTGTCTATGGCGAGGACGTGCGGGATTGGAACGGATCCAACGACCGCTCTACTGAGGTGACCCATGGCGACCTGGTTTGGAGCGGCATCAATAACGCCGGGTTGCACGTCAGGCTGTTTAAAACCACATGGGTTAATCCCTTTCCGGAAAAGGAAATTGTATCCATGGATTACCACTCGGCCATGGCGGCCGCCGCGCCGTTCCTGATCGCGGTCACCGCCGAACCGTGAAATTCGTGGCAGGAACGATTCAGAACCAACCCTGTGAGCTTCGGTTCGACCGCCAGTTTACGGCTAAAGGTCAGCCAGCACCAGCACACATTGATGGCTTTCCCATTGACATCGGGATCGGCGAAAATACTCTTTTGCCCCGACAAAGAGGAACCCCGGCCGTCCGGATCGGTGTCCAAAGTCGTTGGAGAGGAAGTGAATGTGTTTTGACTGAGATCAGACTAAAAAAAGGCGAGCCTGTGGACAGGGCGCTGCGGCGGTTGAAAAAGAGAATTGATCGCGAAGGCACTCTGAAAATCGTCCGCAACCTGCGCCGTTTTGAAAAGCCGAGCGAACGCCGGCGGCGCAAGGAAAAAGCAGCGCGGTTCTCCGCGATGCTGAGCGCCCGCTACGCAGATTTATAACTTGTTTCCCGCCCGCGCGCGGCTGAAAGGCCGCCGCGGGTTGAGCCCATGTATAGCCTGTCGACCTGTTGGAATTCCCACCGTCACACCGACGGCCGGGCCATGTTGCGCGAAATCCGGGACCTCGGCTTCGAATATGCCGAACTCAGCCACGGAACGCGCATCAGTTTATTGCCAGGGATCCTTGAAGCGGTTGACGCCGGGGAGATAAAAATTTCGAGCCTGCACAATTTCTGCCCGCTGCCCATGGGGGTCACAAACTCAGCGCCGAACCTGTATCAATTCTCGGCCGAGCGCGAGCGCGAACGCGACCTGGCGTTCCGCTGCACCGTCAAAACCCTTGAGACCGCCGTGCGCGTCAAAGCCTCCCTGGTGGTGCTGCACCTGGGCAGTATCGAAATAAAAGAGCACACCGACAAGCTGCTGGACATGGTCCAACGCGGACAGAAAGACACCCCGAAGTACGCCAAGCTCTGCTCTGAATTTGACGAAAAACGCGAAAGCAGGAAGGCGCCCTTCTTTGAGCGGACCAAGGAACTGCTCAAGCGCCTGGTTCCGGAGGCTGAAACACGCGGAGTGACTCTGGGCGCGGAAAATCGCGAAGCCCTGGAAGAACTCCCGTTTGAAAGCGATTTCCAGTTTCTGTTCCGGGAAATCACCAGCCGGAACCTTGCGTACTGGCACGACACCGGGCACGCGCAAATCAAAGAGAATCTCGGATTCATCGTGCATAAAATGCATTTGGAATCCATGCGGGATCATCTTTTCGGGTTTCACATTCATGATGTGCAATTTCCGGGGCGCGACCATTGTGCGCCCGGGTCGGGAATGATCGATTTCGAGTCCCTAAAACCAATGGTCCGGCCCCACCATATCAAAGTCTTCGAGTTCAGCCCTTCGCTAACGGCTCAACAAGTCACCGCTGGAGCCGTGCACATTAAGAAAATCTGGGGTGACGATTAGTTGCCACCGGACGCATTTACGGCCGCCTCAACTGGCGTAGAATAGATCCGGGTCCCGGCGTAACACGCCGGGCAGCATGAAATTCAACGCCATACAAATCGTTCGGCGGTTACAGGAAGCCGGATTCAAAGCGTTCTGGGTCGGCGGGTGCGTTCGTGATTTCCTGCTGGGCCGTGAACCGGGCGATTATGACATCGTCACGTCGGCGCTTCCTGAGCAGATCGAGCGGTTGTTCGAGAGAACAATTGCCGTTGGCCGCAAGTTTGGCGTGATTGTCGTCGTCGAAGGGGACAACCAGTACCAAGTGGCGACTTTCCGGGCGGAATCGGAATATCGGGACGGGCGACATCCTGAAAAGGTGAGTTTCGGCGATGCGGTTGCCGACGCGCGCCGCAGGGATTTTACGGTGAACGGCTTGTTTTATGACCCAATCGCCGGCCAGCTTCACGATTGGGTAGGCGGCGAGACCGACCTGCGGGCAGGCCTCATTCGAACCATCGGCGCGCCGGCGGAGCGCTTTGCGGAGGATCATCTAAGGATTCTGAGAGCCGTGCGCCTGGCCGCCCAACTGAACTTTCAAATCGAGTCCGAAACCTGGACAGCCATAACCAAATCCGCATCCGCGATCCGGGCCATCAGCGTCGAGCGGGTGCGGGACGAGTTGTTGAAACTGTTCCAACCGCCTCACGCCCCTCGCGGACTCGAGTTACTCCAGCAAAGCGGCCTTTTGGACGTTATTCTACCTGAGCTTTCGGCGACGGTCCTATGCGAACAATCGCCAGATTACCACCCGGAAGGCTCGGTGTTCAACCACCTGCTGCTCATGTTGAGGCAATTGCCGGCCAATGCGGATTCGTCCCTGGTTTGGTCGGTTTTGATGCACGATATTGCCAAGCCCGTTACGGCTGAGACCGATCCGCGAACCGGCAGTATTCATTTCTACGGACATGAACGGATCGGAGCCGATATGACCGGCCAAATCCTGGAGCGGCTTCGGTTTCCCAGGAAGCAGATCGACGACGTTGCTCAGGCCGTTCGGTGCCATATGCAGTTCAAAGACGTTCCAGCCATGCGAAAAGCCACTCTTCGCCGCCTCCTGTTAAGGCCCACTTTTCCCCTGGAATTGGCGTTGCACCGGCTGGACTGCCTCGGCTCGCATGGGAAGCTCGATATTTACAATTATCTCGTCGGCCAGGCCGAGGAATTGAACAAAAAACCCGAGATTCGGCCGCCGTTGGTTACAGGCGATGATTTGAAGGCTCTTGGCATGAAGCCCGGTCCCGCGATGGGGGAGTTGCTAAACCAAATCCGTGACAAACAGCTGCAGGAAGAACTGACGACAGCCGAGCAGGCCCGCGACTGGGCTCGGGAGCAACTGCGTCAAAACCAAGCTGATGGCTCCGGGCGGTAGCCGGGCCCGTGTGCCTTCGGTCGTCCCTTCTCGGCCGAGTGCCAAATTTTATTTGGGTTACAGGCGACAAGTCGTTTTTGAGGGGTGCTATTGTTTTGGGACCTAAGCCGGCTTTAAGCCGGCGCTCCGGGGCGGTGCCTCGGTGCCTCTGCAAAACTTGAACTACCTGCCACCCGCATCTAGGTTGTTAGGATGTTCGAATTGGTTTCTCCGTATGAACCCGCTGGCGACCAACCCGCAGCCATCGCGAAGCTTACCGAAGGCCTAAAGGCCGGCGCCGCCCACCAGGTCCTGCTTGGGGTCACCGGTTCGGGCAAGACATTCACAATCGCCAACGTGATTAAGAATGTCTCCAAGCCGACCCTGGTTATTTCGCATAACAAAACCCTCGCCGCCCAACTCTACGCTGAGTTCAAGGGGTTTTTCCCCAACAATGCGGTCGAATACTTCGTCAGCTATTTCGATTATTACCAGCCCGAAGCGTACATCCCCCGCACCGACACGTTCATTGAGAAAGATTCGAGCGTGAACGACGAGATCGAGCGGTTGAGATTGTCGACCATGAGCTCGCTCTTTTCGCGACGTGACGTGATTGTGGTGGCCAGCGTGTCGTGTATTTACGGCATCGGCAGCAAGGAAGATTACGAAGCAATGGTGATCCCGGTGCGCGTAGGAATGGAGTTGACCCGCGACCATTTCCTAAGGCGGCTTGTCGACCTTCAATACAACAGAAACGACATCGAATTTACCCGAGGACAGTTCCGGGTCAGGGGAGATACCGTCGAATTATGTCCCGCCGGACGTGAAGATGCCTTGCGCGTCGAATTCTTTGGGGACCAGATTGAGCGCATAACGCGGTTTGAGCCGTTGACCGGGGAAAAGTACGAGGAACTCAAAGCGGTGATGATTTATCCAGCCAAGCAATTCGTCACGCCGGCGGAAAAATTGCGCCCGGCATTGCTGGCGATACGGCAGGAGCTCGGCGAACGTATCACCTGGTTTGAGAAGCAAGGAAAGCTGCTTGAAGCGCAGCGAATCAAAATGCGCACCGAGTACGACCTCGAGATGATGGAGGAAATGGGGTTCTGTTCGGGCATCGAGAATTATTCGCGGCATCTTTCGGGCCGGGCGCCCGGCTCCCGACCGTACACGCTCTTTAATTTCTTTCCCAGAGACTACCTGCTGGTCGTGGACGAGTCGCACGCGACGGTCCCTCAGATCGGCGGCATGTATGAAGGCGACAAGTCCCGCAAAACTGTGCTCGTCGAACACGGGTTCCGGCTGCCGAGCGCGCTGGACAATCGGCCGCTTAATTTTGAGGAATTCCAGGCACACCAAAATCAGACCATTTACGTCAGCGCAACCCCGAGCCCGCGCGAATTGCAATGGGCCGGGAGCCGGGTCGCCGAACAAATTGTGCGGCCGACGGGCCTCGTGGATCCGAAGATCACGCTCAAACCGCTCCAGGGCCAAATCGATGACTTGATCAACGAATGCCGCAAGCGCGCAGATTTAAAGGAACGGGTCCTTGTGACCACGCTGACCAAGCGCACCGCCGAGGAATTGACGGATTACCTCCGCGACATTGGCATTCAAGTGCAATACCTTCACAGTGAAATTGACGCAATCGAACGCGTGGAAGTTTTGCGCGCGCTGCGAAAAGGCGAATTTGACGTGCTGGTGGGAATCAACCTTTTGCGCGAGGGACTGGATTTGCCCGAGGTATCGCTGGTTGCCATCCTCGATGCGGACAAGGAAGGATTCCTGCGAAGCGAAACCAGCTTGATTCAGACTGCCGGCAGGGCTGCCCGCCATTTGAACGGTGAGGTCATCCTTTACGCGGATGTTAAAACCCAGAGCATCCAAAAGTTCCTGGCGGTTTCTGAATACCGCAGAAACAAACAAATGGCTTATAACCGGGAGCACAATATTACTCCGCGCAGCGTCAGTCGCGCTGTCGAGGAGAGTCTTTCGTCGCATTACCAGACCAACAAACAGGCTCAATCTTTTCTTGCGGAATCCGGCGTCGATTTGGACATCAGTGAAACGATTAAAGAACTCGAGGAGGAAATGCTTGCGGCGGCAAACAACCTCGAATTCGAAAAAGCGGCCTTGTTGCGCGACCAGGTACGGGAGTTACGCCGCACAATGGACGGCAAACCGCCGTCCAAAAGCCAGGAACGCGAACAGCGGGTGTCCTATAAAAAGGGTGGCAAGCGGAGAGGGACGGCTAAAAAAGAAGTGCCGTTCTGATCCGGGACAGGTTGGAATCCGGCTCGACACCTCGAGCGGCGATTCGGGCTCACCATGTAAACGTTCCAACCGCGCCTCCATTCAGGGCGCAACGACAGCGCTGGCCCCGCCAACTTACGTCGAAGCTCTGCCCAGCCGGACCTGAATTAAGAACAATTAACACGATTCGCCCTGTGGGCGTGCGAAACGCGACATTGGGCAGGTTTTGCAATTCGTTCGAGGCGACACGCACCGAGCCAGGCCTGACGAAACGGGACGCGTGAGCAATGATGTAATAGGCCACGTTCCGGGCGACGTTGTCACCGTCGATGGTCACTGCGCCAAGACAAGCATCGCATCCCCCTCGGTCGGTGTGGGGCGTCAATTGGGGGTTGGACGACAGATTCCATTCCAGGACTGTGCGGGACCAATTTCGGGTGGCGCCAATGATTAGGTTCTTTGTATGCCAGGCCAGGTTTCCACCCAGGTTGCCTGGAGCCCCCACCCACTGCTCCGTAAAATAGAGATTTTTGTCCGGGTATGCCTGGTGAACTCTGCTCAAGGCATCGATCGATCCCCGGTACAAATGGAAAGCCGAACCGTCGACAAATGAGCGCGCTTCCGGGTCGTTAAGGATTGAAACAGGATACTCAGGGTGGTCGGCGTTGTGATCGTAAAGAACGATCCTGGTATGCAAGCCGGCTTCACGGAACGCGGGCCCAAGGTGATGTTTAATAAACTCCGCTTGCTGAGCCGCCAGCATAAGCATGCTGGGATTGTTCTTTGGATTAAGCGGCTCGTTTTGAATGGTGACAGCGTCGATTGGGACCCCTTCGCCTTGCATGGCCTGGATGTATTTGACGAAGTACTTGGCATAAGACGGATAGAACTTGGGATCAAGGCTGCCGCCGACCGTGTCATTGGTGGTTTTCATCCAAGTGGGCGGCGACCAGGGCGAGGCCAGAATCTTCAACGCGGGATTGATGGCCAGGATTTGTTGCAGCACGGGCAGCACCTCGACGCGATCAGCCTGGATGCTGAATCCGTCCAGCGCAGGGTCGGTTTGGCCCGGAGGCAGGTCGTCATACGAATAAACGTGGTCGTTGAGATCCGAAGCCCCAATCGTGACTCGAAGATAACAGCTGCCGATCCCGTTGTTTTCGAGAGAAAAAAGTTCCTTGAGCAGAGCGGTCCGAGCCGTTGGGCTCATATGGGCCAGGTGACCGGCGCTTCCGCCTGTGAGACAGAAACCGAACCCGTCCATTTGCTGAAACCGGTTGCTGTCGTCAACCAGGATGGTCGCAGGAATCCCAGGTCGGTTCTCGAATCGAAGCGAGGCCGACTGCCGTTCAAAACGCGCCGATTGCGATGGATCCGTTAGCCACAGTTCCACGTCGCCACTCGCCGCTCCGCAGATAAGGCGAACGCAAAGAAACAGAAGCCAAGAAAAGACCTTTGCACGCAAGGAAAGCACGCGATCATCTAGCCAGCCGCGGCCGGTTAAGCAAACCGATATTCAGAGTTCACGACGGTAGGGCTCATTGCCCCGGCGCGGTGAGACACTTGGCTCCTCGCCGCCGTTGCTGCGGATTGGCCTCAACAAGCTGGAACCTGGGCATCGGTACGTTGTTTTGGATTTTACAATTCCCTGACAACTGCTCTTCTGCCTTAAGATAGGATAAGCAATAAAGGGCTCGGAATGCCGTCGCTTCCATCAAATCGCAAACCCATCTTTTTGTGGCAAGCCCTGCTGATCCTGCTGCCGGTAGCCACTGTGACCGGCATTGGATTGATTGCCATTCGCCGAGACCGCGTGTTTGTCGAAGAGGAGGCGCGGCGCGGCGGCGAGCAACTTGCCGCGCAGTGTGCATCCGCCATTGCGCGGAGCCTGCCCTTGAAACTCGCGGCGTACGATCGTTTCTCTCAAGCCTGGTCAGAACAACAGCAACTCAAGGCTCGCAGCCTCTGGCATGAGCCGAGCGACGAGCCGTTCGCGGCCCTGTCCAACTCATGGAGAAAGGCCACTGCAAACCTCGACCCTGAGTCGGGGCTGCCCAATGATTTTGCCTGCTCGTTTGACGGTGTGCTCCTGTGGCCGCCCGACTACGATGATCCTCCCCGAATCCCGCAATGGCTGATCCGGCTTAACGATCAACAACGCTCAGCCTGGCAAGCCTTGTTGGCAGCTGAGTTCTCCGGTTCATCGGGAACAAACCTCGAGTCCAAAGTCGATGAGTTCCTGAACTCAGAGCCCCCGGAGGAAGCGCGCCTGAATGCCGACCTCATAACGGTTCATCACGAATCTTTTAAGGAAAACAATCTGCAAGAGTTCCTGGGCCTGCAAGCCTTCGGAGCCAGGTGTTCCCGAGCGCGTTCGGAATCGGGTCTGCCGCTCACCACCCTGATTGCGCTCGAAGGACTGCGCGCTGGGCGCCAACCAGGCGCCCAATACAACTTATTAGCGGTTGATATGAACGACTCCGGCGGCTTTGTTGGCCAGACCCTCGACTGGTCGTTCCATGAGCCGAGCGTTCTGACACCCGTCATCATCGGGCAACTGGAACAAATGGTTCCTTCTGCTGCCCAATCCGCCAGGCTTATGCCCGCCATAAAAGCAGCCTGGGCAAGATGGGCCGCGCAGCAAAGATTCCACCAAATGGCTCGGCTCATTCGAAGCCAGGGCCTGTTGCGTAACGCATCGCCCACGAATTTCTGGCTCCAGTGCGATTCGGGCTTGTGGTTTTGCGCCGCGACTTCGGGGCGAATTGCTCTTCGGCAAACAATGGCTGATTCCAGCGCTGTCTGGACCACGAACGAAGCCGCTTTGCTCCGGACTTATCCGGCCGGGTTCATTGATCAAGCCGCCGAGCAATGCGTGCACGAGCTGGGCCCTTCGATCCCCGACTACGCAGGTGTGCAATTCCGAATCGAACGGGAATTGGTTGGGACCGTCGAGCGAGCGGAGCAACTCTCCTTCCAAGCTGTTCCTATAGGCGTCCTGGGTTCGGATCCACACCGGAATCATAGAGTCGGTGGCAGCTACTTTTTGGAAGGCACCAAGGCCGCAACTAAGACATCGTCCCGAGTTCTGGCCGAAACCCTAGCCAGTTTTGAATCATACCCCGATGCCTGGTCTATCAATATGAGGGCAGTGCTGCCCGAGGCGGTAATGCTTCCCGGCGGGACGAGATCTTCGGTCCGGTTCAAACTGCAACTGCTGCTGATCGATCCCGACCGCTTGTTTATGCGGCAACGGCAACGTAGTTGGTTTTTCGGCGGGGTCATCCTGGCATCGGCTTTCACCGCGTGCGTGGGGCTTGCGGCGGCGTATCGCTCGTTCCGCCGCCAACTCCGGCTCAATGAACTCAAAAGCAATTTCGTGTCGAGCGTGTCTCATGAACTGCGCGCGCCGATTGCATCGGTCCGGCTCATGGCCGAGAGCCTCGACCGCGGCAAGATCGGCGACCCCAGAAAGCAGCACGAGTATTTCCGGTTTATCGTCCAGGAATGCCGCCGGCTCTCTTCCTTGATCGAGAACGTGCTGGATTTTTCTCGAATCGAACAAGGACGCAAAGAACTTGAATTTGAGCCGACGGATATCCGGGCTCTCACAGACCAGACCGTCAAACTCATGGAAACGTATGCCACCGATCGCGACGTCGCCCTGAGGCTGTCGATTGGTCCAGATGTTCCAGCCAGTCTCCAGCTCGACATCGATGGCAAGGCCATTCAACAAGCGCTGGTCAATCTGATCGACAACGCCATCAAACATTCAAATAAAGGCCAGGCGGTCACAATCGGAATGGGTATTGAGCAGTCCTCCGAGGACAACTCCGCTGGCAGGCTCGGAGAAGCGCGCATTGTTCTCTGGGTTGAAGATAATGGCGAAGGCATTCCGGCTGAAGAGCACGAAAAAATCTTCGAGCGGTTTTATCGGTTGGGCTCGGAGTTGCGCCGCCAGACCGAAGGCGTGGGAATCGGTTTGAGCATTGTCCGGCACATCGTGGAAGCTCACGGCGGAAAGGTGCACGTTCGGAGCGCTCCGGGGCAAGGCAGTCGTTTCACCATCGATCTGCCCGGAAATCTCAACCGTAACAGCACTGAGGAAACCAGCAATGCGCACTGAGGGACACGGATTTTGAATCACAATATGGAGCGGATCCTCATCATCGAAGACGAACTGCCCATGCGCATCGCGTTGCAGGATGCCCTGGCGGCCGAGGATTACCGGGTCATCACGGCGTCCAATGGTGAAACCGGACTGGAACGTGCTCTTGTCGAAAAGCCGGACCTGCTCCTGTTGGATGTAATGATGCCGAAAATGGACGGATACGCGGTTTGCGCTGAACTGCGCCGTCGCTACGTTTCGATTCCGATTCTCATGCTGACGGCCAAAGGCCAGGTCGACGATCGAGTCACGGGCCTGGATGCCGGCGCGGACGACTACCTGGTCAAGCCCTTCAGCACCGATGAGTTGATGGCGCGAGTCAGAGCCCTGCTGCGACGGGTCAGGCGAAATGGGAATGCGCCCCGGATCCTGCGCATGGGCGAAGTCCAAATCGACCTGGTGCGCGCGACTGCCACGCGCCGGCGAAAGCCCGCGCACTTCACCGCCAAGGAACTTGCCATGCTTCGGCTCATGGCCGAAACCCCGGGCGAACCGGTCTCGCGCGAGCGATTCCTGGACATTGTCTGGGGTTACGCGGCCTTTCCCACAACTCGGACCGTAGACACCCATATCGCGAGCTTGCGCAGTAAAATCGAGGTGGACCCCGACCAGCCGCGCTGGATCAAAACCGTGCATGGTATCGGGTACAAACTCGAACCTGCCGAAGAAAGCGGAAACGCAGCCAAACATTTTGCAAAACCATGACAAACCCTGCGGGCCGCACAGACATAATTCACCTCGCAAATTGAGGACAATTATGAACATAAAAATCCGAGTAAGGGCTATTCGTTCCCTGGTGTTGACACTCTGTTTCTGTAGCGGAGCAGGATTTGCCGCCACCAACGAGATTAGCGCGCTTGTCTCGAAAGGTTTGTTCGAGGAGGAAGCCAATCGCGATCTCGACGCCGCTATTCGCATGTATCGCTCGGCTGTGGATCACTTCGACACCGATCGGAACCTGGCTGCCACCGCCCTCTTCCGCCTCGGCGAGTGCTACCGCAAGCAAGGAAACAGCAATGACGCGCTGATCCAGTATCAACGCGTTCTGAAAGAATTCCCCGACCAGGCGCCCCTGGTCGTTCTGAGCCGCCAAAACATGGCGGCCCTGGGAAGCCCCGAAACCGCATCCCAAGCCGCTCGGGCTGCGACCAACTCCTCGGAAACCGCCGACAATCCTGTCGATGCCGCCGAACTGAGCCGGGTGGAAGCGGTCATAAAGAACAGTCCCGATCTGGTCAACGCGCCGGACGCGACAGGCCGCACGCTGCTGGAAACCTACGCAGCCAAAGGGAACCTCGATGCGGTAAAGCTGCTGCTCGACAATGGCGCGGTTGTAAACGGAACGCGGCAAACGGGCTTGGCCCCTTTGCACTTCGCGGCTGGAAATGGACACAAAGCCGTCGTTGATCTCCTGCTTAAGAAAGGGGCGAATACGAACGTGAAAACCGAAAGAGGCGTCACCCCACTGCATCTTGCTGTATGGCGCGGATATGAACTGGTTGCCATGGACCTCCTGAAAGCCGGTGCTCAGGTGAATGCCGCCGTCACGCAAAATGGCAGCTCAGAGTCCGACCTTCTGAAATACGATGTACGGGAGGGCCAAACGCCGCTCCATTTGGCGTGCCTGAGGAACTACGACCGTATCGCCCGGGAACTGATTGCCAAAGGCGCTGATGTCAGCGCGCAGGACCTTGATTCGCGCACTCCCCTGAGCATTACGTCCCAGGCCCGTGACTTGGATATGTCCAAAGCCCTGCTTGATGCTCACGCAGACCCAAATAAAGGCCGGCCGTTGGCTCTGGCGGCGGGTGACGGCGACATTCCGATGATGCGCCTTTTGACAGCCAGTGGCGCCGACCCGAATGCCGGTTCGCCGACACCATTGCAAGAGGCCGTTTGGAATAAACGCCCGGAATCGGTCCGCGAGCTTCTGGCCAACAAGACGGATCCTTCGCTCCATTCCGCGAATAAGATCCCGGCAAGCCTCGGGCAAGACCCGGTCATTTTTGATGCGCTTTCAGATGAAGCGACGCTCAAGGCCTTGCTCGAAGGCGGCGCGAATGCCAATCAGACCAACAGGTCCGGCCAAACGCCCCTTTTGTTGGTGCTGGCAAGAAGTCAGGCGGATTATGCGCGAGTAGCAGAAATACTCTTGGCCCATGGCGCCGATCCCAACATTGCTGAGCCCGATGGATTCACGCCCTTGCACGCCGCGGGACAACACGGTGACTCTGCTGTTATAAATGCGCTGATCGAGAAAGGTGCGCGAGTTAACGCACAACTACCGAGCGGCTTGACGCCGCTGTATCTGGCCGTGAGGAACCGTATGCTCGAAGCCACAGCGAGTCTACTCGACCATGGCGCGGATCCCAACCTGGTCGATCAAAACGGAACAAGTCCCCTGGACCTTGTAAAAGGACAATCTAACGGACCGGTTCCTGGAGGCATAGGACGCGTCCCGCCGTCACAGAGCTTCGAGGAACTCCTTCGGGCACACGGCGCCAGCGATGATTTACCCCGCACAGACCGGATCGAAGTGCGTCGCGGCCCATACGGTGGCTCGCCCGTTTTCACTCGGTCCAAGGATGACTCGAACCGTTTTACACTTCTCGAATTGTTAGCCGCCCATTACGGCTTTATTTCGACCAGGCAAGATAACGGGAATATAGGCTCCTACGGCATTTCCGGAACATTAGTCGGTTCGCTTAGCTTTCCTGACCTGGAAAGGATTAACATTCGACACCCGGCCAAAGACCGCAAGTCCTGGGCGACCCGGGTAGTTTCGTTGCAACCCTTGCTGGATTCGGGTGATTGCTCGAGCGACGTTTTCCTGGGCTGGGGAGACCAGGTTGAGATACCTGAGACAGACCATCCGCTCAATCAAGCCTGGCAGGGATTTTCTGAGAGGGCTTTCACGAATTTAGCGCATTGTTTAAAACGGACGGTGACGCTGACGGTCAAGGGCGACACTGCGGCGTTGATTTTGGACCCAGGAAAACGCCGGCCGGAAAATCGTGCCAACAGCGTAAACTTCTATCTTGCCCCTGTTCTGCTTGGGTCAGGGCGGTTACGCGCCTCCTCGGACGTTTCCCACGTGAAAGTCACGCGGCATAACAATGCGATAGGCGAGAATTGGGAGCGCACCTTCGATTGCTCCGGTGGCAACATGCAATATCCAAATCTTTGGTTGCGGGACGGCGACGCGATTGAAGTGCCGGACAAACCGTAGAAGATGCCGGGTCGCATTGAGAGTTGCCGGGGTGAACTACGGAGCGAGGCTCCCGGTGCCTCTCGCACGGGTTCCGAATACCGCGTCACACAGAAAAGTAACGACCAGCGTGATGGCGGCGCCGATCAGGGTGTACCACGGCCAGAAAATTTCGGTTCCGACGGTGCGCAGCCAGAAAGGCCGAGTCGCCGGCAGCACCGGCAATACCTGGATCAGCGTCATGACACCCAATGACACCTGCATTCCGATTATCACCCGCGCCGCGCCGCCTTTGCGCCAAAATACCGCAACGATCAGCCCTCCCACCAGCGCGCCGCTGGTCAGGCCCCGCAAGGAGAATGCCGCGTTTAAGACGAACTCCACTCGGCGGCTCATGTAGGCCGTGACGACGAGCAGCGCGGCCCAAACAATCGTCGAGCCCTGGCTGAACCTGAGGTAGGAATCCTCGGTGCGCTTGCGTGACAGCGGCCGGACAAAATCCATTGTCGACACCGAAGCCAATGAGGTTAAAGCGGAACTCACCGAGGACATGGCGGCCGACAGGACGGCAACGATCAAAATCCCCCTGAGCACGTGCGGCACCTCGGTCATCATGAAGATCGGAAAAATAAAATCATTGGCCTTAATGCCAGATCCGGGTCTGGGCTCGGGCAAAGGGATTTTAAACGGGTGTTGCTGGTAGAAAACCCAAAGGGTTGTGCCCACCATCAGGAACAAGAGAAACAGCGGAAAAATAACCGCAGCGCTCAGGAGAATGGCTTTCCGGCCATCAGCCACGGTTTTGCAGGCGAGGACGCGCTGAACTATGAGTTGCTCGGCGCCGTGAGTCGAGAGCCCCAGCACCGTGCCGCCGATCACACCCATCCAGATATTAAAAGGCGGACCCAATAGGAATTTGGGCCATGAAACCCCGGGTGGCGGAACCGCGTTAAGCCAGTGCAATTTACCAGCCGCGGCGGCGTGGCCGAAAACCTGGCCGGCCCCTCCTGCCAGGGATGGAATATAAACCAGCGCGTAAATGCCTCCCGCCAGGAACAGGCAAAACTGAACCACGTCGGTCCAGATTACGGCTTTGACTCCTCCGACACAGGTATAGACCAGCGACACAAAAACAAACAAAAGGATCGCCCCAAGAATCGGGTCGCCCGTCCCGACCCCCAGCACCGCGTCGCCCAGCATCAACTTGACCGGAATGCTCGCGACGTACACGCGCACACCGGCCGCCAAGGTTTCGCTGATGAGGAAGAAGCCTCCCGCAGTTTGCCGCGCGGCCGGGCCAAAGGCGTCTCCAAAAAGCTGGTACGGGGAATAGATTTCACCTTTGAAATAATGCGGCACCAGGGCAACGACGATGATCAACCGGGCCAGGACGTAGCCGGCGAGCATTTGAACGAAGGCAAGGTCCCCGCCATAAGCCATAGCCGGCACGCCGATGATCGTGAGCGCGCTCGTCTCGGCCGCCACAATCGAAAGGCCAATGCCCCACCAGGCGACATTCCGGCTGCCCAGGAAATAATCCCGCGTTGTGCGCTGGTCTTTGCCGAACCAAACGCCGAGGGCCACAATCCCGAGCAAGTACAGCAGAATGATCGCCCAGTCCCCTGGGCTGAAGTAGCTGTTCAAATCCGTCGCCGCCGCGGCGGTTGGTCAGGCGGCTTTTTCCCTGAGCAGCCCTTCCACCGCTTCAGGCAACCCAGCGCAGAGGCTTTCAAACAAATCCCGGCATTGCCGCTCCGAAAGATGGAGCATGCGCGCCGCAGAGTAAATGAACCCGCGCGTAGTTTGATGGGCGTAGCCGAGCAAGCCCTGGCGCAATGCCAGCGAGTAGATTTCCAGCGTCAAACCGTACACCAGGGTGTGCCAGCCATGGGCCAGGCCCTCATCCACGGCCTGCAGGTACCGCTTAACGAAACGCTGGTCGCGCAGCGGCCGCAGTTTCTGGAGTTGCGCCTGCCCCACCCGCCGGCTGGCCGCCGCAAATCTCTGCAGCACGGGTTGCTCCTGCAGCGACTGGTCCAGGCTGAGCAGTTCGCGCAGTTCGTTCCGGGAAGCATGGCCGTGAGCTGCCTGGATCGCGGGCAACTCAATCGGCAGGAGGATTTGGGCCAGGTATTCACGCAGCGCGCTTTCCAGTGAAGTGGCGTCATGCACCGGTGGAAGCCGAAGCTCGGTCGAAACTGAGGAAAGCGTGAGCAACCCGTCTGCCGAGCCCAATTGCTCGGCGAGCGGATGCCAATCGCCCAGCCATTCGGCCGCGTCATTCAGCGCGAGTTGAGTCCGCTCAATCATGATTCCTGTCGCAGAATCCGCGCGGTGTGGCATGAAGCACCCGCCGGTTCAGCTTTTACCGTGCACCGCCGGCTTAGCGAACGCCAGCGGCAAAGTTGCAAAAAACGAACAAAAAATCCTTGCAGCGAATTTTGCAATCTGCCTAAATCGGATAAGCCCTAATAGAGGTGGTTAGGGGAAATAATGTGACAATAAGAAAGGTCCGCCATGGCTTCTGTCGATTTTGCGGTCGGGATTGGTGGTGAAAACGGGCAAGGCATTGCCAGCACGGGCGACATTCTGGCCCGCATCTTCGCCCGCCGAGGTCTCAATCTCAATGCCTACAACGCCTACCAATCAATCATCCGGGGCGGCCATACTTTCCTGACGATTCGCGCCAGCGACGGCCCGGTTCGAAACATGGGGGACAAGCATGACGTGCTGATTCCTCTGAACCAGGACTCGTTGGATCGGCACCTGCGCCTGATGAAAGCGGGGTCGTCGGTGGTTTACGATTCGGACAAGCTCAAACCTGGCAACGCGGCCGATGGGGTGCAGTTGTGCGCGATGCCGATGAAGCAGATTTGCGGAGCAAACAAGCTGGCGGCAAACACTGCCGCGCTTGGGGCGGTGCTTCAGATGCTGGGAATCGAATCCGAACCGCTCGAAACAGTGATCGCGCGCCAGTTCAAAAAGAAGGGCGACGCCGTGGTGGCGGAAAACGTGGGGATCGCGCGGGCGGGTTACGATTACGCCGCTCGGAATTTCAAACCGCTGCCGCTGCGAGCGCCGAAGTTGGACAAGCCCCGGGCGATTGTGACCGGCAACCAGGCGGCGGCGATGGGCGGCGCGGCGGCCGGAGTGAAATTTTACGCCGCGTACCCGATGAGCCCGTCGACGGGCGTTTTGATGTGGATGGCGTCGCATGCCAGGCAGTTGGGGATCATGGTTCGGCAGGTGGAAGATGAAATTGGAGTCATGAACATGGTCATCGGCGCGGCGCACGCAGGGTGCCGCGCGATGTGCGCCACCTCGGGCGGCGGGTTTGCCCTGATGAGCGAAGCGGTGGGAATGGCAGGCATGATCGAAACGCCGGTGGTGTGCATCGACGTTCAGCGGGCGGGGCCGGCCACGGGTGTGCCAACCAAAACGGAACAGGGGGATCTCTGGCAAATGCTCGGCGCCGGCCAGGGAGATTACCCCCGCATCATTGTTGCCCCTTCCACCCAGCTGGATTTATTCCACACGATTCCCGAGCTGTTCAATCTTGCGGACAAATACCAGTGCCCGGGCCTGGTTTTGTCGGATTTGCTGATCTCGGAAGGCACCGCCAGCGTTGACCCGGCCGCCCTCGATTTCAACGCCAAGATTCATCGCGGTGAAATCATTTTCCCCAATGGCAAAGGCAATGGTGAGACGGACAATCCCTTTGGCGGGTACAACGACAGCTCCTACCTGAGGTACCGCAACACGCCGAGCGGCATTTCTCCGCGCGCCGTTCCCGGTGTGCCCGGGCATATTTACGTCGCCGCGACCGACGAGCACGATGAGGATGGAACGCTCATCAGTGATGAATTTACGAATCCCATCAAGCGCCGGATGATGGTGGAAAAACGGGCGCGCAAAATGCAATCGGTGCTGGCCGATATCGAGGCGCCAAAGCTGTTCGGTCCCGCCAAAGCCGAAGTCACACTCGTTGGCTGGGGATCGACACAGGGCGTCATCCAGGAGGCCGTGGAAAAGCTTGCGGCGGAAGAAGGGATCGTCGCCAATCACCTGAACGTAAAATGGATCGTGCCGTTCCACGGCGAAGAGATCACCCGGATCCTGTCATCGAGCAAACGCGTGATTATTGTGGAAAATAATTATTCGGGCCAGTTTGCCCGGTACCTGCGATCTGAAACCGGGTTTACCGCGCACGGCCACATCCGGAAATATGACGGCGAACCTTTCCGGCCACATCACATTGTCGAGTCGGTAAAAGAACAAATCGCGGGCCGCACCCAATTGTCGGTTCCAGCGCACGAGATCATGGTCTAGTCCGTATTAACATGAGCACAATCATCGAACCCACGCCCGCAAGCGAAACCGTCAAATCGGCCGCCCAACTCGTCAAAGACAGCTACAAAGGCAAAATCCACCCGGACTGGTGCCCGGGCTGCGGAGATTTCTCGGTGCTTTCCGCGCTGCAGGGAGCACTGTTTGAATTGGGTCTCAAGCCGCACCAGGTGGTTGTTATCAGCGGCATCGGCTGCTCTTCCAACCTGCCCGGATTCATTAACACGTACGGCATGCACACGCTGCATGGCCGTTCCCTGGCGGTCGGCACCGGCGTGAAGCTCGCCAACCACGAACTTAAGGTCATTTGCGTCGGCGGGGACGGAGACGGCTACGGGATTGGAGGCAACCATTTTGTCCACACGATGCGCCGCAACGTGGACATTACATATGTGGTGATGGACAACCAGATTTACGGGCTAACCACCGGCCAAACCTCTCCGACCAGCGTCAAAGGAATGAAGACCAAGAGCACCCCGCATGGCAACGTCGAGAACGCCATCAACCCAATGCCGATGGCGATGATCGGCGGCGCCACTTACGTCGCCCGCGGCTTCAGCGGCAAGCAGAAGCACCTGGTCGATCTTCTGAAGGGCGCCATTTTGCACAAAGGCTTTTCTCTTGTCGACGTGTTCAGCCCCTGCGTCACTTACAACAAGGACAACACGTACCAGTGGTTCAATCCAAGGGTAAAGAACCTCGAAGAACTCGGTCACGATCCGACCAACTTCGAAAAGGCGCTGCAAAGAGCCTGTCAATTTGGCGACGAAATCCCGATTGGGGTATTGTGGAAAAATACGGACTTACCCGCGCTCGAAGACCTTGAACCCGTCCTCCACGACGGAAACGGACCCCTGGCTTTTCGAAAGTTGGGGATATCTCAGGACCAGGCCCAGGCGCTCATCAACGAACTACTGTAGCCCGACACGCCCCCCGCGTCGGCTTGCACGCCCGACTTTGACCGTGCGTTGGCTGTTCTCGGCCGCCGCGGTTGTAATCCTCTGCTGCAAATTGGAATCTCCCCAGTGACGCGCAGAGCATTGTGCCGTAGGGATTTACCCAAAAAAAGTTACGATCTGGGGTCACATTGCAAAGGCATTTGTGACCCGCACAAGAGGGCGCCACCCCACCAAAGCCCCTCAACTCCGGCATTTTTAACCAGCCCACGAAGTAACCTCTTCTCCAGGAGTTCGCCCCAAAGTGAGGCATTCCCGGATATTCCCCGGGACTTCTTTCAATGGTTTTCCCGGATTGTGTTCAGGCAAGCAAGGTGACATGGTGACCGTGACAGAGCAAACCCGGGGCCCCGGCCTTGGACTCTTTGAACTGTGACTCGAATGTCACTTTAAAGCTAAAACCGAAGGTTAAGCGAACGGCTGACCAAAAGCAGGAGCAGAGATTGCCGCAGAACAGGGTCGGAAACACACCAGAAAATCAGGAACAGGGTTACTCCTCAGCGACGAGACCCAAGCAGCGCGGACGGTTTTCTCTCAATCATCATGACGAGTCTCGCTGACATGCTTCGGCAGAATGCCGCCCGTTTCGGGATTCGTGCTGCTCTCAAGAGCGAGGGCGCCGCCCCGGCCCTGTCGTATGGGGAATTGTGGAACCGTGTGGAAGCAGTGGTGGCAAACCTAAACCACTTAGGATTGGGAAGAGGTGACACCGTCGCCCTGGTGCTCCCGCAAGGAGGTGACCTGGCGGTGGCCTTTCTGGCGGTGGCTGCAGGAGCCAAGGCAGCGCCTCTTAACCCTGGCTATGCCGAAAAGGACTTTTCCTTTTACCTCAAGGATTTGAATGCTAGCGCCTTGATTCTGGCCCAAGACAGCAATTCACCGGCACGCGCGGCCGCCGCCGGCCTTGGAGTACCCATAATCGAGCTGGTCCCGGTGCCGGGAAAAGTCGGAGAGTTCACCCTGTATGGTATGCCTAAAAGGCTCGATTCTGGTGGAGGCTTTCAACAGGCGGGAGATGTGGGACTGGTGCTGCATACTTCGGGAACAACTTCTCGCCCCAAAACAGTGCCGCTGTCGCACTCGAACCTGCTCGCAGCCGCGATGCAAATTGGCACCACGTTGGAACTGAAACCGACCGATTGCTGCCTCAACGTGATGCCGCTATTCCATACTCACGGATTGGTCGGCGCGCTCCTGGCGCCCCTGGCGGCAGGCGGCAGCGTCGTCTGCCCCGGGCAGTTCGACCCGAACCTGTTCTTCGGCTGGCTCAACGAATACAAGCCGACGTGGTATTCGGGAGTACCCACCATGCACCGGGCCATTCTGGATCGAGCTGTCGGCCAATCGGTCCGGCCGTTGCAAAGCTCTTTGAGGTTTATCCGTTCTTCGTCCGCGGCCCTGGCGCCATCTCTGATCGCCGGATTGGAGGAGGTATTCGGAGTTCCAGTAATTGATTCCTACGGCATGACGGAAGCGCCGGGACAGATCACGAGCAACCCTTTGCCGCCGCGGAAGCGGAAGCCCGGTTCCGTGGGTCTGGCGGCCGGGCCAGAGGTGGCGATCCTGAACGAAGCCGGGGACGCACAACTCCCCGGCCAAATAGGAGAAGTAACCATCCGAGGCGCGAATCTGATTGACGGATATGCCAACAATCCAGACGCCAATAACACAGCCTTCCGCGATGGATGGTTTCGCACCGGAGACCAGGGCTATCTCGACTCGGAAGGCTACCTGTTCATAACGGGGCGGCTCAAAGAACTGATCCATCGGGGAGGAGAAAAAATTGCGCCGCGTGAAATCGACGAGGCGTTGCTCGGCCATCCGGAGGTGCGTCACGCGTTGGCCTTTGCCGTGCCGCATCCTTCGCTTGGCGAGAATATCGCCGCGGCGGTTGTTCTGAGGGATGGAGCCAGGTGCACTGAGGCCGCGTTGCGTGAATTTGCCTTTGACCGCTTGCCGGCCTTCAAAGTGCCCAGCCGGATTGTTTTCGTAGCGGATCTTCCGAAAGGACCGACCGGCAAACTACAACGGATCGGTTTGGCGGACAGATTGGCCCATGCGCTTGTGAGTGACTATGAACCACCGGCCAACGATACGGAACGACTCGTGGCCGATACCGTCTGCGCGGTGTTGGGCCGCACGCGGGTGGGCCGGAACGATGATTTCTTTTCACTCGGCGGCGATTCCCTGCGCGCTTCGGCAGTGCTTGCCCGGATCGAGCAGTCGCTCGGGCTCCGGATCCCGGTTTCTGTTTTCTTTCGGTTCCCAACCCCTGCCCAGTTAGGGGCCAAGCTGGATGAAATGGCCGTGGGCTGTGAAATCGACGTCCTTGCGCTGGAATTGGAGAAACTGTCTCCTGAAGAAAGGTTCAAGTTGATCAATGAGGGCTGAAGGCAGGTGTCGTGCGACCACGGCACTCGGGCTCTGCAGACGGCCAACGCTTCGAGGCGGGGTGGCGGGTGAGGACTTGATTTGTGCCGCGCGTCTTTGCACCGGCACTTAGCGAACGCGAAATGACAGAATCAACCCATGTCCTGACAGGCGATTTCGTTCAGTTGAAGCAGCGCGTCGCACAGCTGACATCTACGCAGCGGGCGGAGCTGGCTCGCCGTCTCAAAACGAGCCAATCCAAACCAATCCCGCCCGGCCGGACGGACGAGATTCCCAAAGCCAAGCCGCTGCGCGTTGAACAACCTGCCGGCACTGCAATCTATCCAGCCTCGCCCGGGCAGCAGCGCATGTGGTTTCTGTACCAGTACGCCCCCGACTCTCCGGTGTACAACGTCGTGTCTGCGTTCCACCTGGTGGGCGAGCTAAACCCGGCCTGGCTCGAGTCGGCTTTCCAGGCCGTCATCGACCAGAACGACACGTTGCGCACGACGTTTGCCATGGAGGACGCCATCTTGGTGCAGCGCGTCTCCACGTCCCTTCGATTCCAATTGCCGATAGTGGATTTGGGAAACGTTCCAACTGTGGAGCGTAAAAGCGCGGCGGACAAATGCCTTTCCGAAAACGCGCGCCTCCCCTTTGATCTCAAGACCGGCCCGCTCTTTCGAGGCGTCCTGGTCCGTCTCCAGGCCGATGAGCATGTTTTGCTGCTGGTCATGCACCATGTCATTTCCGACGGCTGGTCCCGTTCCAATTTCCACCGCGCGCTTTCAGAAGTCTACACGGGACTGGCTTCGGGCCGTCCGTCAGTTCCTAACCAGCTGCCCCTTCAGTACGCCGACTATGCTGCATGGCACAAAAGCTGGCTCGACAGCGGGGCGCTTGCCGAGCAAATCGACTACTGGAAAGCCAAACTTGCAGATGAACCCGACCCGTTGGAACTGCCCGCCGACCGCCCACGCCCGCCCACGGACTCTTTTCAGGGAGCCTGCTGCGTGCGGCTGCTCGCCCCGGAACTGATCGCCGCTCTGAAGACTCGCGCCCAGGAGGAAGGCGCCACCTTATTCATGATCCTGTTGTCGGGGTTTAACACCCTGCTGCGGCGCTACACGGGAAAACATGACTTCTGCGTCGGGGTCCCAATTGCAAATCGTCAACATGCCGCGGTAGAGCGCAACATCGGCTTTTTTGCCAACACCCTGGTCCTGCGCACTTGTTTGGAAGGAGACCCTACCTTTCGCGAATTCTTGCGCACGGTGAAGACTGCTGGCCTCGAAGCTTACGCCCACCAGGATTTGCCGTTCGAACGATTGATGGAGCTTACGCAAGGCAGGCGCGATGCCGGAAGTTCCCGGCTGTTTCGAGTCAGTTTTGCGGTTCAGGACTACCCCGCTGCGGAGTTCACGCTGCCGCGAATCAACGCCTCCCCTTGGTTTGTCACGACGAATACCTGCAAATTCGATCTCTCATTGGCACTGGAGCCGTCGAGCAAAGGCTGGAGGGTCGTGGTCGAATACTCCACTGATTTATTCAATGGGGACCGGGTTGAGAGAATGCTCGATCATTGGAGCAGGATACTCGAAAGCATTGCTGAAAACCCTGACCAACGGCTTTCACGGATCCCAATGCTCAGCCCTGCCGAGCGCCACCTGGTTCTGGTAAAATGGAACCAGACGGAACGCGACTATCCACGGGACAAATCCATCGACCAGTTGTTCCATGAACAAGCCGAGCAATCCCCTGAGACGATCGCCGTGGTTGCCGAAGGTGGAAAATGGACCTACCGCGAGCTAAACGAGCGCGCGAATCACCTGGCCCGGCAGCTGAGAGACATGGGAGTGGGTCCCGAAGTAATTGTGGGCGTCGCGGTCGAGAGATCGTTGGAAATGATGGCCACGCTTCTGGGTATTCTGAAGGCGGGCGGCGCTTACTGGGGCTTGGAGCCAAACGCACCCGAAGAGCGCCTGAAATACATGATCGAAGACGCCCGACCCGGGGTGGTTGTGACCAGCAGAAGGTCCTCTGAACGCCTGGTGAACGTGGCGCAGAAGACGACCGGCGCGGGTGTGAAAGTCGCGATTGTTGAAGATTTGATGGAGCTCCCAGTGACCGGAGCACGCTTGGCATTCCCTGCTCCAGACGCGAGCAGAGCGGCATACGTCAGTTATACCTCCGGATCCACTGGTCGGCCCAAAGGCGTTGTCGTGCCGCATCGCGCTGTGGTTCGCCTGGTCAGGAACACCAACTACGCCACCCTCAGTTCCCAGGAGACGTTGCTGCAGGTTTCCCCTTTGGCGTTCGATGCTTCCACATTCGAAATTTGGGGCGCGCTGCTAAACGGCGGACAGCTTGTGCTGATGCCGCCGGGGCCGCCCGGACCGGCGGAAATCGGCAACGCCATCCGTCGCTACAACGTGACCACCTTGTGGCTTACGGCCGGGTTGTTCCACCTGATGGTTGACACGCGCCTCGACGAGCTAAAACCGCTGCGGCAACTGCTGGCCGGCGGCGACGTGCTCTCACCCGAGCGAGTGCGTAAAGCTCGAGCCGCCCTTCCCGATTGCCGGATCGTCAACGGGTACGGCCCAACTGAAAATACAACCTTCACGTGCTGCTACGACGTGCGGGAGGAGAGCGAATTCACGCCCAGCGTGCCGATCGGGCAGCCCATTGCCAATTCGCGGGTCTACGTTCTGGACAATTACATGCAGCCGGTTCCGCCAGGTGTTCCGGGCGAACTTTATGCCGGGGGCGATGGCGTGGCGCGCGGCTATCTCAACCAACCCGAATTAACGGCTCAGCGTTTTGTACCCGACCCGTTCAGTCCATGCGCAACCCAAAGGCTCTATCGTACGGGCGACCTTGCCCGGTGGCGGCTGGATGGCAACCTGGAATACCTGGGGCGGCTCGATAGCCAGGTCAAAATCCGCGGGTTTCGGATCGAACTGGGAGAGATTGAAAACGCCCTGGCCGCCCACCCAAACGTCGCCTCCGCTGCGGTCGCCATTAAACAGGATGTTCCCGCTGACAAGCGACTCATGGCCTATCTTGTTCCGCGGGCAAATGCCAGGCTTTCGCCTGCCGATCTGAGGCGGTTCCTGCTCCAGAAGATCCCCGACTACATGGTTCCATCCGATTTCTGGACCGTCGAACATCTGCCACTTACAACCAACGGAAAAATCGACCGCCAGGCATTGGTAAGCCTCGAGAAAGGCCCCTCCTCGATGCTGCTGAGTTCAAATGGCTCGGAGGCGACGGGGCGGTTACTCATCGGGGTATCACGGGCCGACAATGAGGCTGCTCCAAGCAGCGACGTTCAATCGAAGTTGTTGGAAATCTGGGGCGACGTGCTGGGTCGCACAGGACTGCGCTTGGACGACGATTTCTTTGAGCTTGGAGGCCACTCGTTGCTAGCGGTGATCCTCCAGGCTCGCATCGAGAAAGAGTTTGGCAAACGGTTGCCTTTGGCCGCGTTCTTCAAGGCGGTGACTGTTCGGGCGCAGTCTGAATTGATCGCCGGCCGGGGCACATCCAATCACGGAGTACTCTTCCCGGGGTGTGCGCGCGCAGAAAACAAACCTCCCTTAATTTGCCTGCATCATCTCACCGCCGCCCAGAGTCTCGCGAAATACCTGGCTCCGGACTGGCCCGTATTCGGCATCGAACTGCCTTTGGGCGAGGAACTGCGGAAGTGGTACGAAAACCGCCAACTGGAACTTACATTGGAAGAGTTGGCCGCGCGGAATTTAGAGATTATTCAACGGGTCCAGCCCACCGGACCCTATTTCCTGGCGGGCTTTTGTTTTGGCGGGGTTCTGGCTTTTGAGGTCGCCCGACAACTGCAAAGAAAGGGTCAGCAAGT
>Ga0070738_10001510_pt1 | contig 45537 bp, 37 predicted proteins | sample Coa_R2_2_FD_66446 | JGI IMG/M metagenome (GOLD analysis project Ga0070738, IMG submission 66446) | Surface soil microbial communities from Centralia Pennsylvania, which are recovering from an underground coalmine fire - Coalmine... | ecosystem: Environmental > Terrestrial > Soil > Unclassified ...
ACCAAGTAAGTTAAAAATAGTACGTACTTTCAAAGTTTTTCGCAAGGCAGCAACCGTTTTAAGTGCTGGATGCCATCCTGGAGCAAACAAAAAAGTGATACCGACTTCAGTCACTGCGGATTGCACTTTCTCGAAACTGGCATTGAGATTAATGCCTAAAGCCTCCAACACGTCTGCAGAGCCAGCCTTGCTAGTTGCTGAACGATTGCCATGCTTGGCAACTTTTACCCCCGCGGCGGCTGCAACAAAGGCGACAGCGGTAGAAATATTGAAGGTTGAGGCTCCGTCTCCTCCTGTTCCACAGGTGTCAATGAGGGGAGGATTTCCCCCACTCCCTATTCCCCACTCCCTATTCCCCACTCTCGATTGAGAGTACAACACACTAGCCATACCAACCAATTCTTCAGCGGAGACACCTTTGGCTTGAATTGCTACCAAAATTGCTCCCGATAGTACTGGAGGAATAGCATCTGTTAACCACCCTTGCATCAATTCTGCTGATTGAGCAACTGTCAGTGATTGACGGTCTAGTAATTGTTGTAAAAAAGCAGACCAATGTGATGTGTCAACCGTGGCTTGATTGGTAGATATCATTTTGTCATTAGTCATTTGTTATTTGTGCTAGCTATATATAATGAGTGTTGTCTTTACTCACTTTTGACTAAAGTTTGGGTATATGTACGAACCACATTGTTAATGATTGTCAGACCCACATTTCCACCTAGAGTCATAATAGACTCTGGATGAAACTGTACGGCAGCGATCGCAAGTGTCTGATGCTCAATTGCCATAATCACATCATCCTCTGAGATGGCTGTTACTTTTAGAACTGAAGGCATTTTTTGTGGTAGGGCAAATAAAGAATGGTATCTACCAACTGTAAAGGATTGTGGCAAGCTCTTAAATAAAAGTGAATTGGGATCTGTGACAAAAATTTGCGAGGATTTGCCGTGTTGAGGATAGTGCAGAACACCCAATTCTCCACCCAAAGCTTCAACAATACCTTGTAGTCCCAGACAAACTCCAAAAAGCGGGATTTGACGCCGAATGCAAGCAGCTACAGTTTCTGGAACTCGAAAATCACTTGGTCTTCCTGGACCAGGAGATAAGACAACCAAGTCAGGGCGTTTTGTATCAAATAGAGATTCTGAAAATCCATGCCGTAGTGTTGTGACGATCGCACCCGTTTGCCGAATGTAATTGGCTAATGTATGAACAAATGAATCTTCATAATCAATCAGTAAGACGTGCTTACTAGATTCGACATGTGAGACACTTCCAGTTGAGTTGAGGAAATTGCCAACATCAGATTTCGTTTCTGTTTGCTGAGCACGACGAATTGTTTCAAATAAAGCAGCACCCTTAGTGATCGTTTCTTGCTCTTCGGCTTCTGGGATAGAGTCATAAAGCACAGTAGCTCCAACTCTCACTTCCGCGATCGAGTCTTGCAATCGAATAGTACGCAATATCAAACCAGTATTAAAATTACCATTAAAGCTTAAGTACCCAACCGCACCACCATACCAACGTCGAGCACTACGCTCGTGTTGTTCGAGAAACTGCATTGCTGAGCGTTTAGGTGCACCTGTCACTGTAACTGCCCATGTATGAGTCAAAAATGCGTCTAAGGCATCAAACTCTGGCCTTAATAAACCCTCGACATGATCTACAGTATGGATCAAGTGACTATACAGTTCTATTTGGCGACGACCAATGACTCGTACCGAACCTGGCTCACAAATTCGTGATTTGTCATTGCGATCTACGTCAGTACACATTGTCAATTCAGCTTCTTCTTTACCTGAATTGAGTAGTTGCCGTATTTGTTCAGCATCATCCAAAGCGTTTTGACCCCGCCTGATAGTACCACTAATTGGACAAGTTTCGACACGCCGACCTTCCACACGCACAAACATTTCTGGTGATGCACCAATCAGATACTCGCCCCCAAGATTGAAAATGAAACCATAGGGACTGGGATTGACTTTTTGTAAGGTTTGGAATAGCTTACTAGGTGGCTCTTGAGTTGCTTCAAAAAAGCTTTGACTAGGAACAACTTCAAATAAGTCACCTCGGCGGAAGTAATCTAGTGCTATTTCAACTTGCTTTGCATATTCACCCTTGTCATGGTCAGCTCTGTTGGTTGGGATAAGACGCTTTCCTCTGTAATCAACAGATTCACCTGTTCTGGGAAGGTTTCTCGTACTGCCATCCTCTGTTTCAAATTCATATTGCAGACGAAAAGCACTTTGTAGATAGTAGTCAACAACTATAAGTTCATCAGGCAGGTACAATACTAAATCCCGCTGATCTACGGGACGCTTAAGATGCTTGGTAATTGGCTCAAATTGAAAGACCAAGTCATACCCAAAAGCACCGTAAAGTCCTAGATGCTCATCTTCTGTATTAGAAAAAGTATGCAAAATTTCACGGATCACCGTAAAAGCAGAAGGTTGTTTACTTCGCTCTTCTTCAGCAAAAGTTTCTGTTGTAAGTTTCACAAAGCCTGTGATAGTGTGATTGCTAAGTGTGATTTGCTGAAGTTGGGAATGTGCTTCAAGGCACCTTAAAAATAAAGGTAGTAGTACTTTTCCTCTGTTATTCAGCGCCTTTAGAGTAAACGAATCTTCCCGTGTTGTTAATTCTAGTGGTGGATTGATAAATCCAATTGCCCATCTTTTGTATCTTCCCGGAAATTCATAACTACTTTTCAGCAGACCTCCACGTTGAGTATCTAGGTGAAATAAGATATCTTCAACAGCAGTTTCCATTTGAATCTGAGTCGTGAAGCGAGATACATGAACGCCACCAAGGGTCGTGTAGGAGTGATAATCAACAATCATGAGCGATTTTTCCAGTGACTGTTTTCAGTAGAGTATTGTTACGCATAATAAGCGTAACAGCTTGTTGCCAGATTACAACTAGAAAAATCTTTAACAAAGCTTGTATGAAGGTTGTGTTGATGTAATAAATGAGTATAGATTTAAAGTGTATAAGTGCTTTTTATAGTTTTTGATAGTTAATAATCAAGAGTCGATTATTTTTCGCTCTCAAGAATTTTTTGGGCTTTTAAAAGTTCTTCCTTATGTTCCTGAACTGTAGGATATTTCAGATCCAAGCTTTGTAATGTTTTATAAATCACATCCGCCACAACAAGACGAGTAAACCATTTATGATCTGCTGGGATAATGTACCAAGATGCCCATCCAGTACTGGTATTGTTGAATGTATCTTCATATGCTTTCATATATTCATCCCAAAAGGCTCGTTCTTTTACATCATGGATTGAAAACTTCCAATTTTTTTCAGGCTGTTTGAGACGCTCTAAAAAGCGCTTTTTCTGTTCTTCTTTCGAGACATTTAAGAAAAACTTGAGAACAACAATCCCATTGTTAACTAAATATTTTTCAAAATTGTTAATCTCCTCATAGCGACGTTGCCAAATATGAGAATCTTTCAAATGAGGTGGAAGATTTTGTTGCTCCAGAATTTCTGGATGTACACGAGTTACCAATACTTCCTCATAGTACGAGCGGTTAAAAATACCAATTCGCCCCCGTTCTGGTAGTGCTTTGAAGTGTCGCCACAAATAGTCATGATCTAATTCTTCTGAAGAGGGCGATTTAAAACTGAAAACCTGACATCCCTGGGGATTAAGGCCAGACATGACATGCTTGATTGTACTATCTTTACCAGCTGCATCCATTGCCTGAAAAATAATCAGCAAAGCATATGTATTTTGAGCGTAGAGAATTTCCTGGGATTTTACTAATGCCTCAATCCCTTCCTGCAACTTGATGGCAGCATCTGATTTATTGAGATAATCTGCTTTATAAGTAGGGTCATAGTCCTTGTGGAGGGAAATCTTTTTTCCACTTGGAACAACGAAGGGATGAATAAAATCATTAAATTTCGTCATAGCGCTCAATCCTGCAGTGCTATCTATTTATTGTTACACTGCATTCACAAACTTGTCTGTTATTTCTCAGAGCTAGCAGGACAGACTGTCAAATTGAATTTATGACCGAAAACTCCAAGGGCGCAAGCCCCTAAATTCTATTTATGGGGATAAGCAAGGGCGGGACTTTAGTCCCCGTCAAGATCTATTGCCCACTGCTCAATTAGTTCGCTAACACTAATCCCTTTCGTTGCTGCATGGCGTTGTAATTTAGCCCATGAAGAAGGAGTTAACAATACATGATGTCTTGATTTAACCTCATCATGTAAAACCGGAACATTTTTTACTCTTTTCTTGCCTTTTGTAGTTGCCATAAATAGATAGTGGGACTATACTAAAAGTATAGCAATCAATCAAAAATGCGCTCATGCAAATACGATGGAACTTTAAACTGAAACCAGGGTCACGGCAACGACAAAAGATGTCGTCGTGGATGGTGACGTTAAGGAAACATCGTATCTCGATGCTGGTAGAAGTATCTGACACCCTGCCCGAGATGAAGCCACTAATCGAGGCTAAATCAGTAGTTGGGATTGACGTCGGCGTCAATAAGCTTGTCGCCCTATCTGATAACAGTTTTGTTGAGAATATCCGCGTCACCACCAACACTAGAACGTCTAGACGGTTGAAGATGCGACAGCGTGCTGCTAGCCGTAAACTCAAAGGTTCCAACAACAAAGGCAAGGCATACAAACGACTTGCCAAAATGCACCACCAACTCACCCAAAAGCGAGACGGGTACAATTGGCAGGCAGCGAGCAAGATTGTCAAAACTGCTGATGTGATAGCACCAGAAGACCTCAATATCAAGAATATGGTCAAACGTGCTAAACCAAAGCATGACGGAAATGGTGGTTACAAGCGTAATGGTGCTAGTCAAAAAACTGGACTTAATAAAGTCATTCTTGATTGTGGATGGGGTGATTTGTTCGCCAAGATAGCATGGCTAGCACTGAAGGCGGGTAAACCAGTTGTAAAAGTACCCGCCAAGCATTCATCACAAGAGTGCCCTAAATGTGGGCATATAGACAAGAAAAACCGCGATGGGGAGAAGTTCATCTGCACTAACTGTCAGCATACAGAACATGCAGATACAAAAGCTTCTCGGACAATTGCGGCAAGAGTTGGGTTAGTCTTCCCCAAGAAAATCAAGAAGACTCTACCTCGGGACTCGGGGAAAGTTACGCCTATCAGGCATCAATCCGTACGGGTTGAGGGTAGGAACCATGCCTATGGGGTGATTGGTACACAATTATCTTTATTTGATATTGCTGATTATCAATCATCCGACAAGCGGGTATCTAGGAAATACGGCAGAAAGTCCTAGAGAATCCCCTTCCCTTTAGGGATGGGGAGAAGTCAAAAGACAGCTTGGATAGTGTTCAATAATTCCTTAATAGTGTAAGGCTTCAATAAAAATGCTAGCACCTGAATACCACTTGCTTCTAAAAGCTTACGGTTGGATGCTAGTCCACTCATGACAACAATTTTGATAGAGGAATCCATTTGTTGCAGGATACGAATAGCATTTAAACCATCTATTGTTGGCATTTGAATATCGATCAATACTACACTGATTTCATTTTTATGTAAGGTGTAGAGTGAGAACGCATCTACTGCATTGCAGGCAGTGAGAACTCTGTAGCTGTATTGTTCAAGGGAATTTTGCGTCATCTGGCAAATGAATGCTTCATCATCTACAACCAGAATCAATTCATTGTGCCCTCTGGCTATTTGGTAATTATCAGCATCCTCGTGTTGCGTCACTTCGTTTTGAATGGCTGGCAAGTAAACCCTAAATTTACTACCTTCTCCAACCTTACTCTCTACACTCACAAAACCACCGTGGTTTTTCATAATACCAATAACAGTAGAAAGACCTAGTCCTGTGCCTTTTCCCTGTTCTTTAGTTGTAAAAAATGGTTCAAAAATTCTTTCCAACACATCTTTTGACATACCGCATCCTGTATCTGAGACAGTGATAACAACGTAGGGACCCTCTTTCGCCTCTAGATTCATCCTGGTATAGTTGTGATCAACTAAGAAGTTTTCAGCATAAATACTGAGAGTGCCTCCCTGGGGCATGGCATCACGCGCATTCACACACAGATTCATCAAAACTTGATGTATTTGCGTCTGGTCTGTTGAAACAGTCCAAAGATTTTTCCCTACATTAGTGCAGATTTCAATTGATTTAGGAAATGTACTGTTGACAATCCTCTCAACCTCCTTAATCAGGTGTTTGAGTTGTAAAGGAGCTAGTGTTCCTTCTGCTCCCTGTGCAAACGATGTAATTTGCTTGACCAGTTGTGCGCCCTGTTTAGAACTATCTTCCAAGATTTTGAGTAGTTCTTGATTTTTCTCATCAAGATTAGGAAGTTTAAGGGGTAGCAATTGAGCAACTGCCAAAATCGGAGAGAGCATGTTATTCAAATCATGGGCAATACCATTTGCCAAGGTGCCAAGACTTTCCAGGCGTTGTATCCGATAAAACTGAGCTTCGAGTTGTTTTTTCTCAGTGATATCGGTGTTGACAGTGAGGATGGATTTTGGCTGTCCTGTATTGTCTCGCAGCAATGTCCAACGGCTAAGGACAATGACTTTTTTACCCTCTTTTGTAGTATGTTGCAGTTCACCTTCCCATTTGCCCTGGTGCACTGCAATATTGAGGGCTTCATTGACTTGCGCTATTGTTTTACAACAAAAAAGCTCAGTTGCTTTTTTGCCAAGCACTTCTGTTGTTTGCCAACCATAGAGGCTTTCAGCAGCTTGATTCCAAAATAAAATTTCGTGCTCTAAATTACGAACAAAAATTGCGTCTGATGCGACATTCAGTAGGGTAGCTTGTTCTTTTATTTTCTCTTGTGCTTGTTTACGCTTAGTAAAATCTGTGGCGCTTCCCTGTTGATTCCGGACGGCAGCTAATTTCCACTGAAGCGATGGTATACCGTTGAGTGTAAATGTACGTTCTATTGTCTGACGACTTGTAACCATTGCTTCTTGAGTGACTTGCAACTTTTCTAAAGTTGTTTGTAATTCTTTGTTGACTTTCTCCAATTCAAGAGTTTGCGAGTTCACTCGTGTTTCTAATTGCGCATAAGCTTGTTGAAGCTGCTTCAAAGCATTGATATCTTGAACTACATAAATAAAATATGGCTCACCAAAACTTGTACGAACTACAGAGACACTCAAGTTAATCCAGACATAGCTATTGTCTTTACGGATGTAACGTTTTTCTAATTGGTATGTTTGAATTTCACCAACCAACAACTGGCGCATGCACTCCCAATCAACAGTTAGGTCATTGGGGTGTGTTATTTCCTCCAGCGTTAACTGTTTCAATTCTTCGTGGCTGTAACCCAAAATATTACAAAGTTTTTGGTTAACTTGCAAACATCGTCCATCTAGTCCTACGTGGGCTAGCCCAACACCAGCTTGGTTAAATGTAGCTTGAAAACGTTGTTCACTCTCCTGTAGCTGTTGTTTGAGGTCTGTTTTTTCTAATACTTTTTGAATAGCTTGAAGCAGTTTCTTCGGTGTTGTAGCTTTTTTTACTAAACAGTCAACGGCACCGCGGTTTATCGCCTGTAGTACTATCTGTTCATTTTCCTGCTCGGTTAATACTACCAATGGAAGCTTTGTTTGGTCTAACTGAGTCTTCAAATCAGTTAAAAACTCCATTCCATTCATGTCTGGTAGCAGGTAATTCATGACAATAACATCGGGAAATTGCTGATAACAAAGTTGTAGTCCTTTTTTCCCTGTATCAGCTTCCAAAATACTGTATGCGTGTTGCTGATCTTGCAATAGGTAGCGACCATAAGTTTTTCGATCTTCCAAACAGTGATCAACAAGCAAAATTTCTACTGTGTTTTTTCTCACTTAACCCTATCTCCTGACTTTGCTAAAAAACAAAACAAGGAAAGTACGCCGACAATCAAAAATAGTTTGGTAAGTATGGAAGCACAAACTGAAACTTCCTATACTTAAAAAACAAACAAGAATACATGTGTCATAAGTCACCCATGCATTTCTTGAATAAAGACTAATCAAAACGGTAATCAGAGCGTTTATTGATGATTAGAGTACACTAAAGAGCAAAAATGAGGAATTTATGAGGTAGTAGGGTAAGACCACAATAAACTACTGTCGCTTGACGCACTTTATAAGTCATTAGTTATCAGTAAGTTTCGCTCGCTCAAGAGTTGACATACCTCTGCGTCGGTTGTTTGCTCAAAATTCTCATACCAAATACCAATTGCATACAAATCTTCTGGTGTCATCACACACACGACCTTATCGACTTCTGCTTGTAGTTCTTGACAGGTAGCTGCTGCTGCAACTGGAACTGCTACCACAAGCTCTTGGGGCTGTTGCTGTTTTAATGTAGCGATCGCTGCTCGGATAGTAGCACCTGTAGCAATCCCATCGTCAACTAGAAGAATAGTATGGTTTTTAACTTCTGGTGGTGGACGATTATCACGATAGGTGCGATTGCGGCGCTCCAATTCTCTCATTTCTACTGCCGTTACCTGCTCGATAATCTGCTGGGAAATACGCAAAGAATCTACAATATTCTCATTGATGACACGCACTCCTCCCATTGCTAACGCACCCATTGCCAATTCCTTGTGTCCAGGTAGACCTAGTTTCCTTACAAGACAGATATCTAATGGCGCATCAAGTGCCTCTGCGACTTCAAATGCTACAGGTACACCACCACGAGGAAGCCCTAATACTAAAACGTCTGGACGATTAGCATACTCTGTTAACTTGGCAGCTAGCAGCTTTCCAGCCATGGTACGATTGCGGAATCTTTGCAACATATTTTTATACCTCTTTATTAAAATTTTGGGTGTACACGCTTCGGTATTTGTAAATTTATCTCCCTATCTCAAAAGCGTTCAACCCACCAATTTACCTGAGGGGATACTGAGTGTCTGAGCAACAGAGACAGCTAAATAAGGGTTAGCCTTGCCTCCTAGACTCTACTTCGAGGTTAGAAACAAAATGTGAGGAAGATGTGACGTAAAGAATGAGCGCAGTTGTTACAGCGCTACAGGCAATTGAATACTGACTGTAGTACCAGTGACTGCGTCAGACTGAATAAATAATTCCCCATCATGAGCATTCACGATACGTTTGGTAATGGCAAGCCCTAGTCCAGTACCACTAGGTTTTGTCGAGAAAAATGGTTGAGTTAACTTTGATAAGACTTCTTGTGGAATTGGATCGCCGACATTATGGACATGAATACAAACTTTATCTACAAGTGAACTGTCTACTTTCCATGTGATGACATCTGCAGGTGAAACTGCTTCGCAGGCATTACGGATAATGTTGATAAACACTTGCTTGAGTTTATCCTTGTCCCCCAATATTTTAATCGTGCGTGATGCAGGAATAAATTCAATTTTTCTCTCCAGGGCTTCTGGCATTTCATGAATTTGCACTAGCAACTCACGAATAAATTCATTCACATCCAATGCACAAAGCTGCAACACCTGAGGCTTAGCATAAAGCAAAATTTCACTCAGTAGACGTTCTAGACGATAGGCTTCACCAAGCGCTAACGACAAACGCTCTTGAGCAGGTTCAGGCAGAATAGTTTTCTTAAAATACTTCAATCCCATCATAATTGTTGTGAGGGGATTACGAATTTCATGCACAATCATCGCAGCAAATTCACCAATAACTGCCAGTCGTTCCTGTTCAATCAGCTTGGCTTGTGCTGCTCGCAATTGGGCAGTACGTTTTTCTACCTCTGCTTCCAAAACTTGATTAAATTGGCACTGTTGTTGGTACAGATGATAATGATCGATCGCTGTAGCTGCTCGTTCAGCAAACAATTCTACGATTTGGATTTCTGCTTTTGAAAATTTCCGTGGTTCTCGGTGAAAAGAGCAAATAGTACCAATAATTTTACCTTCAGCAGTTCGCAAAGGTATGCCTAAATAAGAACAATAACCTTCTGGCGCTTCTCCATATTCTGGATATTTTTTCACATCTTCCACTGCTAATGAGTGACCTATGTGTATCACAGTGCCAGTCAGGGAACCATGTAGAGAATAAATATGTTCACCCTCACCCATATCGATACTACTTGCCAAGACAGTTTCGAATCCTTCTTGACAGAGTGTTACCACTGACCAATCTACCTCAATAAGTTCGCTGACTCCACATGCAATATTATGCAGATAGCCCTTTAGTTCACCAGTTCGATAGTTCAAAGAGGACAACAGTGCCATTGCTAACCGCTCCCGTTGCCACAGTTGGTTTTGCAATGATACATTATGTTCTTCAATGATTTTGCTCATGAATATTTCGTGGTGAGTGCAAAATTAAGTTGAGAAAGAGATTGGTAGGTTGTGAGCCTTTGGATATTTGGGTTCAAATACTTGAATGTATGAAGATTCTACTAGGTATATATTCAGTTTGGATACTTAACTAACAAAAAATTTACACTTAAATACAAATTTTTATACATTCCCTACTTAAAAATTAGAATTAGCTGAGAAACAGATAAGAAGCTTCTAGACAAAATATCAGGGTTTTAGACAGAAATTCTTAGCTCATTATAATCTTTGGAATTAGCCTTCATTCAACAATCAATTTAAAGTTTAACATGGAAGTTTTACCAATCACTGATGTTGAACCGAGGAGTTTATTAATTGTGAAAAAATGATCACATGCTTACAAATTTTAATTGAGCAACCTAGAAAATAGCTGTGATTTATAGTCACAAGTTTAACTCCCCTTTCAGCACTGCCAAGTTGAGTGATGACTAATGACCAACACATCCAGAGGAGAAAGTTTATGCGGTTAGAAGGTAAGGTTGCCCTAGTGACTGGTAGCAGTCAGGGAATCGGACAGGGAATAGTTTTGCGTCTTGCCCAAGAAGGCGCAGATGTTGTCATCAACTACCGATCTCATCCAGAAGGAGCAGAAGAAACCTTAGCAAAAGTACAGGCTCTAGGTGGTAGATGTTACACAGCCCAGTCTTCCAACTCTCATGGTTTAACAATTAAGGCAGATTTGGGCAGTGTCGATGAAGTTCGTCAATTGATTGCAGAAAGCATTGAACATTTTGGCAGGTTAGATATTCTAGTAAACAATGCTGGCATTGAAAAACATGCACCATTTTGGGAGGTTACAGAGGCAGATTATGATGCTGTAATGAATGTCAACTTAAAAGGTGTCTTTTTTGCCACTCAAGCCTTTGTACAACATTTAATTGCAACTAAACGGACTGGAAAAATCATCAATATCAGTTCAGTGCATGAAGAACTTCCATTTCCCAATTTTGCTGCTTACTGTGCTAGCAAAGGTGGGATGAAAATGCTTGTTCGGAATTTAGCAGTTGAGCTTGGTTCGTTAGGTATCACTATTAACAACGTTGCACCGGGAGCAATTGAAACTCCTATTAATACCAACTTATTGAATGATCCAGAAAAGTTAGGTGCGCTGTTACAAAACATTCCACTTGGTCGTCTTGGTCAACCACAGGATGTTGCCTCCTTAGTAGCATTCCTAGCTTCCTCTGATGCCGATTACATTACAGGTAGTACCTTCTTTGTAGATGGTGGGCTGCTATGGAATTATCAGGAACAGTAAGTAAAGACAAAGACGCATACATAGGAGACAACGATGCTGGAAAGTCTGAAAAAAATTCAGAATCCATTCATTAGAAGTGTAACAGCAGCAGCTACAGTAGGCTCAGTTTTAACATTGGTTGCTGCTCTAGTCATTGGTGTGATCAATGGTAAAGATAAATCAGTCTATCGGTTTGGTACATATTCCTCATTACTTGGAATAGGTTGTGGTGCAGTTTTTGGTTTAGTTTTTACAAGTCACAAACAATCTACTCAAGATATTAGTTATCAGCAAGATGACCAGACAATATCTAACAATAAAATTTGGAAAGATTGGCGAAGATTTGTGGTTGTTCGCAAAGTCAAAGAGAGTGAAGAAATTACTTCCTTTTATCTACAACCTGAAGATAAAGGTAACATTCCTAATTTTCAACCAGGTCAATTTTTAACTATCAATCTTGATATCCCTGGGCAAAATAAGCCTGTGATTCGTACCTACTCGCTTTCTGATTATCCTGAGATTTGTGACTACTATCGTCTATCCATTAAGCGTGAAGGAGTACCCAACGGGTTAGATGTGCCACCTGGTATAGCGTCTAATTTTATGCACGATCACATTCATGAAGGGTCCGTAATTCTTGTCAAACCACCAAACGGGAAGTTTGTTTTGGATCTACAAAAGTCTCTTCCTGCAGTGCTCATCAGTAATGGGGTGGGTATTACTCCCATGCTCAGTATGGCGAAAGCTGTAACCCAACTTAATCCCAAACGTCCAATTTGGTTTGTACATGGTGCGAGAAATGGCAAATTTCATGCCTTTCGTCATGAAATAGCAGAATTAGCTCAAAAAAATCCTAACTTGCATTTACATTTTCGCTACAGCCGTCCCACACCTGAAGACGAAGGTCATTTCCAAAGTGTTGGGTATGTGGATACTGCTCTTATAAAAGAGTTAGTTGAACAAGAAGCTGAGTATTTCCTGTGTGGTTCTCCATTGTTTATGCAGTCCATCATCGAAGGACTTAAAGAATCAGGAGTTCCTGACGATAGAGTCTTTTTTGAATCTTTTGGTAAACCAATGAAAGTGGTTTTCAACAGTCAACACCAGACTGTAACTGTGGGTGAGAGAATTGAAGAAGCTGAGATTGTCTTTACAAAATCAGGTAAAACTATAAATTGGAAACAAGAAGATGGCAATATTCTCGACTTTGCCGAAGCGAATGAAATTTATCCTCCCTTCAGTTGTCGTGTAGGCATTTGCGGAACCTGTATGTGTAAAATCTACAGTGGTGAAATTGCTTATCAAGAAGAACCAACTGCCAAAATTGAAGAGGGTTCAGTTTTGATTTGTATTTCCCAGCCCAAGAGTTCTAGGGTTGTTTTGGATATTTAGTCATTTTCCCTTGGAATTTTTCATCACAAGTTTAGTGCTATCTAGTGTCAAAACAGAATTCTTTAGATAGCCAATTGGGCGTTGCTAAATTTGATCATGAATTATGTTTGTAAGTTTTTTGGTAGAGATGTAGCATTGCTACGTCTCTACACACGATGAATTGCAAATTCATACTGTGATTCGGCAACGCTGCAAATTAATACACTCATTCATAGATACTAAGAGTGGTACTTATTATGACAACTGCAACCCAGGAAGAAATTAGATTAGAAGAAGCCCGGAACCATAAAGCTAAATGGCGTAAGTGGGGACCATATTTAAGTGAGCGTCAATGGGGAACAGTGCGAGAAGACTACAGTGCCAACGGTACTGCTTGGGACTACTTCACTCATGACCAAGCTCGTTCCCGTGCCTATCGATGGGGTGAAGATGGCATTGCAGGTATTTCTGATGAACATCAACACCTTTGTTTTGCGATCGCCCTTTGGAATGGCAAAGACCCAATTCTTAAAGAAAGATTGTTTGGTATAACAGGAAGCGAAGGAAATCATGGGGAAGATGTTAAGGAATATTACTTTTATCTTGATAATACCCCCACACATTCTTACATGAAAATGCTTTATAAATATTCACAAAAAGCATTTCCCTATTCTCAATTAGTTGCAGAAAATAGACAACGTAGCCGTCAAGAACAAGAATTGGAATTGTTAGATACAGGTGTATTTGATGAAAATCGTTACTTTGATGTCATCGTTGAATATGCCAAAAATACTGCTGAGGATATTCTCATTCAAATCCAAATTACGAATCGAGGACCAGAAATTCAGACGCTGCATCTCTTGCCCACTCTCTGGTTTCGCAATACTTGGTCTTGGGATGGAGATTTAAATAAAAAGCCAGGACTACAAGAGATTCATTTAGATGATTCCCTAAATATCATAGAGGTTTCTCACCCATCTTTAGGCAAAAGGTGGATGTATTTTGAGAATAAAACAGAGTTTTTATTTACAGAAAACGAGACAAATTTCGAAAAAATTTTTGGCTATCCTAATACATCTGCCTATGTAAAAAATGGAATCGATGAATACATTGTGCATGGTCAAAAAGAAGCAGTTAATCCAGACAAAAGAGGCACAAAGGCAGCAGCCCAATATTTTTTAAGCATTGAACCAGGCAAAACACAAACTTTCCGATTACGATTGAGTGATTTACAAAACTTAGCTGAACCTTTTAATCAGGATTTTGATACAATTTTTTCTAAACGTAAGCATGAAGCTGATGAATTTTATCAACGTATTACACCCTTTCCACTCAGTGAAGATATGCTACTAGTACAGCGGCAAGCTTTTGCAGGAATGCTGTGGAGTAAACAATTTTATTATTATGATGTAGAAAAATGGTTGAAAGGCGATTCTGCTACACCTCTACCAGCACAAGAACGTAAATATGGCAGAAATCGAGAATGGTTTCACCTCAATAATGAAGATATTCTTTCAATGCCTGATAAGTGGGAATATCCTTGGTTTGCTGCTTGGGATTTAGCATTTCACTGTATTCCTTTGGCGATGATTGACCCGGATTTTGCCAAGTATCAATTGGATATCTTAACGCGGGAATGGTATATGCATCCTAATGGACAAATTCCTGCTTATGAATGGCAATTTAGTGATGTTAACCCACCTGTTCATGCTTGGGCAACCTGGCGTGTTTACAAAATTGAACAGAAAATGTATGGACGAGCAGACAAACAGTTTTTAGAGCGGGTTTTTCAGAAGCTATTACTCAATTTTACGTGGTGGGTAAATCGTAAAGATGCTGAGGGAAATAATGTTTTTCAGGGAGGATTTTTGGGTTTAGATAATATTGGTGTCTTTGACCGTAGTACGACTCTACCTACAGGCGGACATATTAACCAATCTGATGGCACTAGCTGGATGGGCATGTATTGCCTCAATATGTTAGAAATTGCCTTAGAGCTAGCAAAAACAAACCCAGTTTATGAAGATATAGCAACAAAATTCTTTGAGCATTTTCTTTACATTGCTAATGCCATGAATCATATTGGTGAAGAAGAAGCTAGCCTTTGGAATGAGGAAGATGGTTTTTTCTATGATGTCCTACATTCGCCTGAGCAACAAATTACTCTAAAAGTACGCTCAATAGTAGGACTCATTCCCTTGTTTGCTATTGATATTATTGAACCCGAAACATTAAAATTACTTCCTGGCTTTAAAAAGAGATTGGAATGGTTTATTACAAACCGTCCTGACTTACGACAAAATGTAGCTTGTATGGAAACACCAGGGGTAGGTGCAAGGCGATTACTATCGATTGTGTCTCAAGCGAAATTACGTCGTATCCTTACAAAAATACTAGACCAAACTGAATTCTTGGGAGACTATGGAATCCGTGCTCTTTCTAAATACCATGCTGAACATCCTTACATTTTCAATGTCAATGGATCTCAATTTCAGGTCAGTTATGAACCTGCCGAATCTAGCAGTGGTTTGTTTGGTGGTAATTCTAACTGGCGTGGTCCGGTTTGGTTCCCAATAAATTTCTTATTGATTGAGTCTCTGCAAAAATTTCATTACTATCTAGGAGATGATTTCAAAGTTGAGTGTCCTACAGAGTCTGGTCAAATGATGACGCTTTGGGAAGTTGCGTCTGAACTATCACAACGGCTGATCAGGATTTTCTTAAGAAATTCATCGGGTCAACGACCTGTATATGGAGGAACTCAAAAATTTCAAACTGATCCTCATTGGTGGGATTTAATTCAATTTCATGAATACTTCCACGGCAACAATGGCGCAGGAATTGGTGCAAGTCATCAAACAGGATGGACTGGTTTAGTCGCCAAATTAATTCAACAATTTGGTGAGTATGAAGGACAAAATCAAGAGCCTTAAATAGATAGCTAACCTGTTGAACTCACAAGTTAAATCATGCGTGAGAAACTACCTCACTCAAACTGCGTTAATTAGTGAGGTAGTTCATAGCGAAACAACTCATAACAAATCACGTACCTATTAGATTTATTCTAAAAATTACTACATTAAGACAAAAATATGACAGCACATATCCTACTGGTTGAAGATGAAGTCAAGCTGGCGCGATTTGTGGAATTGGAATTGAGTAGCGAAGGCTACAAGGTTAGTGTGGCACATGATGGCATCACTGGTTTGACCTTAGCGCGAGAGTCATCACCAGATTTAGCAATTCTAGATTGGATGTTACCAGGATTATCGGGTGTGGAGCTTTGTCGTCGCTTGCGTGCCACTGGCAATAAAATACCAGTGATTTTGTTGACAGCAAAAGACGAACTGAGCGATCGCGTCGCTGGGTTGGATGCAGGTGCTGATGATTATGTGGTTAAACCATTTAGTATCGAGGAACTGTTGGCAAGGATTCGTGCCCATTTACGCCGAACTCAGGAAATAGATGAAGATTTATTACAATTTGAAGATTTGAGCTTAAATCGACGTACTCGTGAAGTTTTGCGAGGTAACTCTAGGATAGAGTTAACCGCAAAAGAGTTTGATTTATTAGAGTATTTTCTCAGCCATCCCCGTCAAGTTTTTACTAGAAACCAAATCTTAGAAAAAGTATGGGGTTACGACTTTATGGGTGATTCTAATATTATTGAAGTTTATGTTCGTTATTTGCGTTTGAAGTTAGAAGAAAATGATCAAAAGCGGTTGATTCATACTGTGCGTGGAGTGGGATATGTTTTGCGGGAATAGTCAACAATTGATGTGGGTTAGGTGGCGTTACTAAATATTTATCAGAACTTTTAACGTAAAGAAGGAGCTTGGATGGTGCAATTTTTTACATCACACTTTTGTTCATAAAGCTTTTGAATATAGGGCTCTTGCCAACTAAGAGGCACTTCCAATAATGCTCTCGTTCCTGTGATTCCTTGCCCTAAAAAAAGTAAGAGAGCAATGCAATTTAGACTGATATGAACCCTGCGCCAAAAATTGCTTTTATCTTTGTAAATCTCTGGCAAGATAGCCAGAGAAAAAATCATCAATAAAGCAGCAGTGAGTCCATAGTAATAATGTGAAATATACCACTGGTCAGTTTTGCGGTAAACACCATCTTGACAACCAAGTATCACTAACCCGATTCCCGTCAAGGTTGCAAATAGAGCACGCCAGTTTTTTTCCCTTGCCTTATAAAGTAGGACCAGAGAACCAACAGTCGCAGCAAACAATAGCACAATGAAGATGACTTGGAAGGGTGCTTTCATCCAAAGCTGATGGTCTAAAATATTACCGAAAACATCGTTAGCAAATGCTACAAGAACAACACCAACCACAGATGCAGTTAACCAACGACCTAACTGGACATGTTCCTGTCCTGCAACTGGGGGAATTTTACTCTTACCCGTTGCTTTAGTTTCCAGCCGACGCTGACGAGTTTGTAAAGCACGGTTAACAACGATACCAATTAACGGGAAGACGACAAGCACGGCGATCGCCGGATGCAGCAGCAAAATGGCATCTTTCAGTTCCATAGCCAACCTCATGTGAATCTTTGATTTATCCCAACTGTCCAAAGTATCTCAGCTAGAACTGAGAACCTGTTGAACTTCAAGCAGGAATTTCCTGAATTTACCCCAGGAGAAAATTCAATTTAAACTCAGCATTCTCTCAGACTTACCTCACTCCGGCTTCATCTGGGAAGCTTAGTATCGTTGACAGTACTTATCCCAAAATTGTTATGGTCATCAGACGCAGGAGACGACATCGTCTCATCCACAAAATTCCAGGACAAACTTATCTTTGGCTAGCAGTCTTAATTTTTGGGTCATCTAGCGCCGTTACCCGGAAGTTAACAGAAATTGGAGCTCAACATTTTATGGGCGATCGCAATCCGATTTCTCTGTGCAATGTTTTGTTTGTCGGAAACCTGTGCGCTTTGATGGTACTGGTTGCAATCTACTGGCAACAGTGGAACCAAACAACTTTGAAACAACTTTCAAAGAAAGATTGGGTAAACCTAACAATAGTAGCGATTTTATCAGGAGCGCTTGTCCCAAGCTTAATTTTTCAAGCACTTGCTCTCACGAATGTGAACAACGTCGTTTTAGTAGGACGTTTAGAACCACCCTTGACTTTGGCTTTGTCCGTCTGGTTATTAAAAGAACGGATACATCCTTGGGAGTTTATAGGAGCGTTTATTGCGTTTCTTGGTGTTACTTTAACTATTATCCTCCAGCCCCCAGGACAAGCAATGATGACCATGGGATATTTTCGTGTAGATACTGGGGAAATTTTAACTGTCATCGGGTCTATGGCTGCAGCCGTTTCCACAATTATTGCTAAAAGAGGACTTTCTAAGATTCCGGTAGGAATATATAGTGTCTATCGTACTGCTTTGGGGACAGTAGTCTTTTTCTGCATTGCTTTAATACTCTATGGTAGCGACCATTTTATGGATGTTCTTTCACCTTTCTTGTGGCAGTGGATGTTAGTCTATGGTTTTGTGATTGTGGTACTGGGCCAGTTATTTTGGCTCAAAGGCTTCAATGCTTCTACAGTGTCTGTCGCTTCTTTAGTTGGCTCATTTAGCCCATTGGTGAGTATTCTGGCTGCTTATGTAATACTAGGTGAAGCTCCCACAAAAGCCCAGTATATTGGTGGTAGCTTGATTCTATTTGGTGTCTTTCTCAGTCATGTTGGCATTCGACATCAAGCTTCTCGCACAGTTGCATCATCTATGCTAGGTTTTGTGCAAGCAAAACAAGAGATAGAAACTAGTATGGGATTTAAGGGTATCTGAAAGCACCTAATTGACAATAAACCCAAATATAAATATGAGAACTTAACCCAAGTTGTCATCAAGCCGTATCTAATTTATCTAGTAGTCTTTTGCCATAAATCACCGCGGCAACAGTGACAGCTTCATTATTAACTCTATAAATAATTCGATAACTATATGCAAATTGTTCTCTAATGGTATCTTCGCCAAACTCTGGAACAATTCGACCTGCAAAAGGAAAGTGACTCAGCTTGCGCGTGATGTCGAGTATCTTATTAACTACCGCTGCAGCATAGGATGCTGAATCACGAGATATATATGTGGCAATTGCTTCTAAATCTTCTAGTGCTTTGGGAGACCATACTACTCGATAAGCCATTTGCTCAAATGTTTTTCAACTTCGTCTTGTGCAATTGTGCCTTCAGTATCGGCTAATTCCAAACCATGACAAACTTTATCGATCACATATAAATGATATTGGATATCTTCAATAGAACAATCATCTGGCAATTTATTCAATAATGATTTGACTTTTTCTTTTGTTTTACTCATAGCCTTATTTTTAGTTTAAACCTTAGATGTCCACACTCATAGCAGTTGATAGATCGGTGAGAATAAACGATTATTTTTTAAGGTTGGGCATAGGGCATAGGCAGAAAACAAGAGATTTAATATCCCAAAACACGTAGCTGGCTTTATTTCTACCGACTTACTTAGCTCAAGTAGGGGTAAACATGTACTATAGTACAATAGTACTATATTTAAGGGATAGCATAGCACCGATTTTGGATTTTAACCGCACTCTGTAGCCGATGAACGCATATGGAGAGAATTCTCTTGCGTGGTTTCTGTTGAACAGAACTTAGAACCCAATTGTTTGCTGTGTCATCGGCTCGTATCGGCGGTTTTAGTTTTAGAGTTGGAGTTTAGAAGTTCTCGAAGTTCGCGATCGCATTCTTCATATTTTGTAACACTTCATCGACAGGAATGGCTCCTAATTCTCCAGATGCGCGAGTGCGAATACTCAGGGTATTGGTTTCCACTTCTTTTGCTCCCACGACGATCATGACAGGGATTTTTTCTTTCTCGGCGTTGCGGATCTGCTTTGGTAGGCGATCGCCACTGGTATCTACCTCTGCACGAATACCGATTGCTTTCATCTTCGCTGTGATGTCTTGGGCAAATTCTAGTTGTGCTTCACCAACTGGTAGTAATCTTGCTTGCACTGGTGCTAACCATAAAGGAAAATCCCCTGCATACTCTTCAATTAAAATACCGATGAGTCTTTCAAGGGAACCAAAAGGCGCACGATGAATCATTACTGGACGTTGGCGAGAACCATCTTCAGCAACGTACTCCAAATCAAACCTTTCGGGCAAAATGTAATCGACTTGTGCCGTTCCTAACTGCCACTCACGCTCTAAGGCATCCTGGAAGATAAAATCAAGCTTGGGACCATAAAACGCCGCTTCACCAATTCCTTCAAAATGATCCATCCCCAGCTTTTCTACAGCACGACGAATTGCTGTTTGGGCTTTTTCCCAAGCCTCATCAGAGCCAATATACTTATCACTCGTCGGGTCACGGAAACTTAATCTGGCTTTGAAGTTCTTGAGTTGCAAACTCTTAAACACCGACAAAGTCAAATCAACTACCTTAAGAAATTCTGTCTCCAGATGTTCTGGCGTCACAAATAGGTGAGAATCATCTACCGTGAAACCTCTGACTCGCGTTAAGCCGCCTAATTCGCCTGATTGTTCGTAGCGGTAAACAGTACCAAATTCCGCTAGTCGCATTGGCAAGTCTCGGTATGAGCGTAACTCACTCTTATATATTTGGATGTGGAAAGGACAGTTCATCGGCTTTAGGACAAAGCCTTGTTCATGAGACGCGGCTTCTTCATCTTCTGCCATGAGAGGAAACATATCCTCTTTATATTTTTGCCAGTGTCCAGAGGTTTTAAACAAATCGACTCTAGCGATGTGAGGCGTCACTACTGGTAAATATCCACGTTTTAGTTGTTCCTGTTGGAGGAAGTCTTGTAACAGACTCCTCAATAAGGTTCCCTTGGGTGTCCACAAAGGTAAGCCCGGTCCAACTTGATCGGAAAATATAAATAGTCCTAATTCTTTACCTAATTTTCGGTGATCGCGTCGTAGTGCTTCTTCTTTTCGGCGCTTGTATTCAGCCAACTGTTCAGGCGTTTCCCATGCAGTAGCGTAAATGCGTTGCAGTTGTGCTTTAGTTTCGTCTCCTCGCCAATAAGCACCAGCGACACTTTCTAGTTCAATGGCTTTGGGGTTAAGTTCGCTAGTATTTTCTAAATGAGGTCCAGCGCACAAATCCCACCATTCTTCACCAAGGTGATAAATAGTAATTGGTTCTTCTTTAATGTCTGCCAGAATTTCTAGTTTATAAGGTTCGTTAATTTCCTTAATCCGGCGTTCAGCTTCATCGCGGCTAACCTCTTCCCGAATGACGGGTAGTTTGCGATTGATAATCTTAACCATTTCTTTATAAATGGCTTTTAAGTCTTTTTCAGTAAATGGCTCTGGATTATCAAAATCATAGTAGAAGCCATTTTCAATCCAGGGACCAATTGTCACTTGTGTCTTCGGAAACAGCTTTTGTACTGCCATCGCCATCACATGGGAAGCGGTGTGACGAATCTTTTTCAACCACTCAGACTCGCTAGTACGAGGTAAAGACATTTTTTCAACCTGTTCTGGTTGATTGGAAGATAATTGTGGCGACATCGGCTGCTGAACTATTGGCGAAGTGATTGCTAATGTGATTTTCTCACTCAAAGAACTGAAAAAATCTTCCCCAATATAACACGGGTACTCTTTTCCAGTAGATGAACAGATTTTGTAAATAGAATTCAGAGATCCAAAAGGTTTCTATACGATTTGGTGACAAGTCTACGAGCCACTGCTAGCACAACCTGATAGACGTTATTGTAGACTGCAGCGGCTGTTATCTAACTGTTGGTTTCCTCTCGACTAAAAAATCTCTCTAGTGGCTCTGTACAAACCTCTAGCATGTCTTTATAATTAGAAAAATGTAGTTTTTAATACAAATAACTCCGTATCATAAGATTATAGCCGATGACCTGATAACAAATAATGTTAAGAATCGTAAATAGCGTTAATATTTAGTAAGAAAGTTAGAAATATGCTTCTCATTTATGCGAGACTCTAATTTACCGGAGACTGAATTGCTCAGGACAGTTCTACAGCCGCTGTTAGAAGATTTTCAGTATTGGTTTGTGCGATCGCGCAATTTTCTGGAGAACGAGCGGATCTCATTTATGAGTCAAAAAGAGCAATCGGATTTGCTCACACGAGTTAAGCAAGCTCAACAAGAAGTGAACACGGCAACAATGATGTTTAATGCAACTGACGCCAAAGTCGGAATTGATATGGCAACATTAATGCCTTGGCATGAATTAGTAACAGAATGCTGGAATGTGTCAATGCGGTTCCGTTCCCAGCAGCAAGAGCTTTAAGTAACAGTGTTTCCATTACTGCTTTTTAATTTCGGTAGGCTGCTTATAGCAGCAGGACTTATTATTAGAGAAAAACATTTAACATCATCAAAGCAGTCAAAAATGATCTACTCCATGCCAACTTTTTTAATCTTGGGTTAGTAATTTCATTACATGTTTAGCAAAAGATGCACCAAAAGTGCGTTAACCATTCAGCATCGCTCAAAGATACAGCGTATTTTGAGTGGATTAAAAATATAAAGTTTTAAAATTTACTAATTTTTGGAGGAAAAATCGATGTTACACCTACTTTACATTCTGGCTTTTACAATCCTTGCTTTCATAGCTGTTGCCAACTTAATCCGTAACCTCATCATGTTTAGTTTTGATAAGGAAAGAACTTATCCAGCGATGAGAAATCCTTATATTTCATCAAAACAGCAGTTCGTTCCGCCACATCCAGAACTGTTAGACAACTCTGGTAATTTAATCAAAGAGCCTCTGTTAGTTATGCGTTCCATTAATGTAGACGATGCTCGTGAACAATTAGATGCTCTTTATGAATCTTCCCCTGGTCATAAAAGAGACAGTCAAGAAGAAAAATAGTTAGGAATGGGGAGTAGGGAGGAGCTACTCCCTACTGTTGTTCATGCTTCAATCACGACACGCAAGTTACCACGTTTTTTGGCAACGCGACAGGCGGTTGTGCTACCAGAACGCTCGAATTCTAAGTCGAGGAGGGTGGGACCAACTCGTAAATTGTGAAGTGATAAACGATTGATTGACTCGGGTAAGGCAGGGTCGATGATTCGTAAGCAATTGTTGGGGGCATCAGGAACCAAGTTTACCATCATGTGCAACAACTGAAAAATACTGCCCGTTGCCCAAGCCTGAGGACTACAAGCAACAGGATACTGCACAGGAGCATTGTCACCATTACGCTCGTAACCACAAAAAAGTTCAGGCGGACGTTGATAGGGTTGAAGGCTTGTCATATCAAACAACCCTTCAAAAATTTCCAAAGCTTGATCAATTAAACCAAGCGATCGCAATCCCATAGCAACAAGTGAGTTATCGTGAGGCCAGACTGAACCAATATGGTAACCCATAGGATTATAAGCTGGAGATAGACTACTCAAAGTGCGAATACCCCAACCATTAAACATATCTGGTCCCCGTAGCCGCTCCGCCACACTATAGGCTTTTTCTGGTGTAAAAATACCCAGATGCAAACAGTGACCAGGATTTGATGTAATACTGTCTACCTTGTTCCCATCTCCATCCAAAGCCAAAGCGCAGAAATCCTGATCTTCCATCCAAAAGTCTCTATTAAAGCGAAGTTTCAGATTTCTTGCCTCTTCTTGCCAGAGGTCTGACAGGTCAAGCCGTTTTTTCATCCTGGCGATCTCTGCCAGACGTATTTTAGCAGCGTAAACGTAAGCTTGTACTTCGCAAAGAGCAATTGCTCCGTTTGCTAGTTCTCCCTTACGATTAACAATACAATCTCCAGAATCTTTCCAACCTTGGTTAACAAGACCCCGTTTGGATTTGAGGAAGTAGCTCAGATAACCAACTTCTTTAATATTGCGATCAATCCACTCCATAGCCATTAAAGCATTAGGCCAAAGTTGCTCTAGGGTTTCTTGATCATGAGTCCAAGCATAGTACTCTGCATATAGCATCAACCATAAAGGAGTGGCATCGACTGTACCATAGTAAGGTGTGTGGGGAATTTCCTGACACCGAGCCATCTCTCCCAAGCGCAATTCATGCAGAATCTTACCTGGTTCTTCTTCACGCCACTCATCGTCGGTTTTGCCTTGGTGCATCGCCAGTAGTTTCAGAGTTTCCTTAGCGATTTGTGGGTTTAACATCAAGCATTGGGAAGCTGTAATTAGCGAATCCCGACCAAATAATGTCGAGAACCAAGGCACTCCAGCAGAAACAGTCTTGTACTTACCGAACGACTGGCGCAATAAATACATATCTTGCTCAGCTCGCTCAATCACTCGGTTGAAAATGCTTTTGTCTGAGCGAATCTGAGTAATTTGTTGCACCCAGTTTTGCTCTTCCATCATCTCAGCAGCTTTTGCTTGTACCAAGGTAAAAGCCGCACTCACAGTAGAACTAGAATTGTTGTTAGTGAAAAAATTCACTCGATAGCCCAGCTTTTGGGTTTCATGGGAAGCCAACTCTAGCTGCCAGACTGCTGTATAACCCTTGAAATAGTCTGGTTGTCGATGCTGGAACTGAATGCGAGATTCCATCACCATGCCATCTAAACCTTGATAAGCAAGTATCAATGCTTGATCTTTAAGCACAGATGGCTGAGTTGGGTGAGAAGAAGAGATGCCGTCTCCTCCTTCTTCATGGGTCGGTTCAACCAACCGTAAAAGTCTTCCTCGATTCTCCCTACCAAAGCCTCTAACTTCAAATAAGTCAACAAAATCAGCATCAAAGCTCAGACTAAGTTCAAAACTGACAGAAGTTGTGCTATAATTAGACACTTCTAATTCTTCAAATAAAGCCCCGTTAAGCACCAGTTCGCGGCGAATGCCCACAGTTTCAGCCTTGAGACGATCCTCTATCCGAGGATTGGTACACAAAACCGAAAGTGAAAAACCTTTGTCCGCAGTACTGCTCAGTAAGACAGGTGAGTGTCCATCGATTTGTAACTCTAGACGGCTAAGAAATCGGGTATCACTGCAAAACAGGCCCATACTGGGATTTCCATCGTTGAGTGAACAACCAGAAATGTTCCCCAACGTATCTGTCACTAAAAATAAATCATCATCTTTAACCGTAAGTGTTAATTGCGGTCTTTCACTTATAACGCAAGGCCACTCGGGGATAGGTATTTGGTCTGCAGGAACAAAAGTTCTTCCGTCCAAAAAAATCTTCTCCGGTGTCATCAGCAAATCCGGTGTCATTAGCCAATATTCCGTGTACGGGTCTATGTTTTCTTGCTTTTAGTAGCGTCAATCAAAAAACACGACGCTTCTGAAAACTTATTTGTGCCATTTGAGCAAAGACAATAATAATCACAGACAGTTAGCAAAGGGATATAAATCAAACCCATATCATCAAATCTTTAATAAAGATATACTTTCTAAAAATTTGATGAATCTGAACCAACAACCTGAAGCTTGGAGTTTTGCCCTGTTTATTAGTCTCTGACCTCAAAATCAGCAGTGGTGTTAGCTCATTTCCCAAGGGAAAGAACTTTGCCAGCACCTTTTCGTAAGACTGAACCATAAACTGACAGTAGCTTTTTGCGCAAGTGTGCAACGCTACCTCACCATCATAATTTTAATTTTTATTTACAAAAACTAGATTGATTTTAAAAAAGTTATAAGATTTAATAAAACTATTTTAATTGTAAATCTCCTATTCATCGGTAGGTAAAGAACAATTTTGCAATAACAGTAACCAGTTAACAGTGATATTTCCAGTACATGTATAACTGATTACCAATTTTTAGGAAGAGTTTTCCTAGTGTACAATCATCTGTTGACAATACTCACTAACCTGAAAGTGCGGTAATTGTTGAAGTTTATAGCAACTTGCTAGCAAATTAGTGGCCTGTCTCATTAATTTTGCGATGTGGTGAAAGTTCGTAATCAGCATTCCAGTGCTGGAAATTGAGCACACTTTGTGATCACTACAACCCTCGCACAACTAATGTGGTGGACTAGTAGTGGTCTGACAGTTTCTCTCCCTCCATTTAAATTGGTGGTGATGCCTTATTCCGACCATTTCTATGTTCTTGACAGCATTAAGAGAACAAGAATACTAAGCTCTTACATACAAATGTGTGAAAAAAATACTAAGCATAAAAAATAACTTTTTTCTTCAAGTACTGGCTAGTCTTATCTTAGTGAGTTGATGTATCTAAATTTAATTTGTGTAAACAAATATTACAAGAATGTATTTTCAACTAACAAGGTTAAACTCATAGATTGTTTTTTTATGCCGACTTAATTAATTGTTTCCATACAAAAGAATAAAATTATTAGTCAAGCACAATACAGGAATACTTTGAGTCATAAAAATTGCAAGCTTGACTAAATCAGGTTTTTCCACGCTCACCAATAATTTAAGATTGCTGCACTGTAATAAGGAAAATTGACAAATTTGTTAACATGTGTATTTTAAGATTATCCACAGACAATATCTGAAGAAAAATAAACTTTGCACACATTGTTGGCAATTTTTGTAAAGCTTAAGTAAGTCTGTAATGGTTATTATTCTTTGCTAGATATAATCTTGACTCAATTGTATAGTGTATAATCTGCTTAATACCTTTACAATACAATGGTTTGATTATTGGGCATGAGAGAGGTTATTGAAATGAAATATATATCCTTTTCCCATTGCCTAAAAATATCTAGTAAGAACAGTTGCATGACTTGCTGGTCTCTTAATATGTATTTGACTAGCTGTCTATTTTAGATTCAAAACTTTACAATTTAATGCCAGTAAATGGATAAAGAAAACTTGAGAGGAGGACAAGGCACTCTTACTTTCATCCACCCCATCTTGACAGATGGCTTCTGTAAAAAGCAGCAAACTAGAATTTCAGGGCAACCAAGAGCTGAACCAAAAACGCTTTAACCCTGGAACTGATGGGTGTAGGCGTGTAACGAAAGAAAATCATAGACTGTAGTTACACATTGCTAACCTCTTGCAGCAATGGCCTCAAACCCCCTAAATTTTATGTATGGAAATCACTCGCGCTTTATTATTCTTTACATATTGCAATTATCTCATTAATTTGAGAGTCCGTTGTAATTTGTACAATGCAGCTGTGACGTGAATCTTTTCTGTGATAGTGGCTCTTGAACGACATTGATGAGCAGCATTTCAACTTCTGTGCTGAGTGATCTGCTACAGGCTCTACCCAACCTGCGGCCCCAGCTCTATTTTAAGGCTTCACTAACGGCGCTTTCCCATGCCATGGAGGATCAGGTTCTGGCGGCCACGTTAGAGCAGCCTCTAGTTATTGCTAGCTTCCAGCAAGAACGATTCTATCGCCAGGAAGCTCATCGGTATAAGCGTTTGGCTCAGAGAAGTAATCAAATATACGTATTATCTGCTCCAGAGACTGATTTTGCCAATAGTTCCGAATACTACGAAAAGATAGCCTTTTTGCCAGATGATGCCCTAAGTCAAGAGTGGCATTTGGTTGTTATTGCCCAAAACTATGCCACTTGCCTAGTTTGCCAAGAAAGCCGTGGCTCTCTTGCCAAAACTAGCCAACTGCATCGAGATCTTAATCCAACTCTGGATATGGATACAGCAAGAAGATTTGAGGGGATTTGGACTGCGGAGAGGGGCGTTAGCCTAAAAGCCGCTGAATTGCTATTGGGCAGAATTTTAATCTACAGACCAGAGCTAGCAGGTAAAATCAAGCAGGCTTGTCAAAGATTTAATATTGGGCAAGATAAAAGCATATCAACAGATCAGCAAATGACTGAATATGCTTGCGACATTGATACTGACCCATTTGTACAGCGCTTAGTAACTTACCTGCAAGCAAGTCAATACAAGCTGCATAAAGCCTACCGTTCAATATCTGCTCAAGCGCGTAAAGAACGTTTAGTCAACTCAATTAGCACTGCTATTAGACAATCGCTTAATCCTCAAGAAATTCTGACAGTGGCAGCGCAGGAACTAGGACAAAACTTAGAGGCTTGTCGCTGCCTGATCTATCGTGCTCAAGCCACAGATTCTGAAGCCATCATTGAACATGAGTTTTTGTCTTTTGATGTTGTATCTATTTTAGGGCAACCTTGGTCTTTAAAGAAAAATCCTCTGTTTCAGGAAGTCGTACAAAAGGCAGAAGGTATCTACGTTGTGGATACTCAGACTGATCGCCGCATCACAAATTCTCGAGTACTTGCAAAACTTTGTGAAAGCTTGGCTATTCGCTCATGGGTGATAGAACCAGTATTATACCAAGGGCGATTGTTAGGAATTGTCGAGTTACACTACTCCTCCAATCAGAATCTGCACGACTGGCAAGCAGGGGAATTTGACTTGGTCAAAGCGATCGCCACTTCTGTAGGAGTAGCCCTGATTCAAGCAGAAGCTTACGCCAACTTGGAAGACCTAAACCAGCAGCTAGAAGCCCTAGATCGCACTCGTAGCAACCTAATAGCTATTACTGGACACGAACTCCGCACACCCCTATCTACAATTCAAGTGTGCTTAGAAAGCCTTGCTAGTGAACCAGATATGCCTTTAGAGTTACAAAAGGTTATGTTGACCACTGCTCTTGCCGATTCAGAACGGATGCAGAAACTCGTACAAGATTTCTTGACTCTTTCTAACTTAGAAAGCGGGCGGGTAGAGTGGCATCCAGAATCCCTGTCGCTACAAGAGTGTGTAGATCTAGCACTTAGTAGAATTCGTGCCCGTTCTACTACCGAAAAGTTACCTAAAATCACAACTCACTTTGCCAAGAATTTACCTTTGGTAAGAGCTGACGGTGATTGGTTAGTGGAGGTGCTTGCTAAACTTATAGATAACGCTTGCAAATTCACACCGCCGCAAGGAAAAATCACCATTGGAGCGATGAGCCATCGCAATCACATGGTAGAGGTCACTGTAGCTGACAATGGGCGTGGTATTGAACCTAAGCGTCTAGGAGTCGTCTTTGACCGCTTTTACCAAGAAGAAGGAGCATTACGTCGTTCAACTGGTGGTACTGGTCTTGGTTTGGCAATTTGCCGTCAAATTGTCAACGGTTGGGATGGTGAAATTTGGGCAGAATCAAGTGGCAAAAACCAGGGCAGTCAGTTTCACTTCACTGTACCCAGCGTGCACTACAAAAGTTAGAAAGTAGGAATGGGGAATGTGGGCATGGGGCATGGGGAGACAAGGAGGACAAGGAAGACAAGGGAGCAGAGAGACAGAGGGACAAAGGGGCACCAGGAGCAGGAGAAGACTTTCTCTTATTCCCCTTCCCTTGTCTTCCTTGTCCCCGCCACTCCCTATTCCTGACTCCTGACTCCTCTTAACTCCTCACCCTCCCTATTTTCTAAAAACTGTTACAGTCTATGACACGATCGCAATATAGCCCTCGTTGCGGTGTTACGATGCCCTAAAAACGTTGAGAGAAAACCTTATGGCAGAAACACTTTCTGGACAAACCCCAATATTTGGAGGTAGCACAGGTGGCTTACTCCGTAAAGCAGACGTGGAAGAAAAATACGCTATCACTTGGACGAGCCCCAAGGAGCAAGTTTTCGAAATGCCCACAGGTGGCGCTGCTATCATGCACAAAGGCGAAAATCTACTCTATCTGGCTCGTAAAGAATACGGTATCTTCCTTGGTGGTCAGCAACTGCGGAAATTGAAAATCACAGACTATAAGATTTACCGAATCTATCCTAACGGAGAAATTCAGTACATCCACCCAGCTGACGGTGTCTTCCCAGAGAAGGTGAATCCTGGTCGCGAGAAAGTGCGTTATGTGGACCGTAACATTGGTAGAAATCCCAGCCCATCAAAACTGAAATTTAGTGGTACAGCCACATACGATGCTCCATAGCTAAATAAGCTCATGCGCATCTCATTTGCATAACAACTCGCAGTGGTTGTTGACTGTTAAAACTTAACAGTCAGCACTCCACTCGAGTTAATATGCACTTTAAATGCACAATAGCCCAGAACAAATGACGATATTTCCTGAGTTTTCCCAATTTTCTGAATTGGCTAAAGGTGGTAATTTCATCCCGGTATATCAGGAATGGATAGCTGACCTAGATACACCAGTCTCTGCTTGGTATAAGGTTTGTGCTGGTCAACCCTATAGCTTTTTGTTGGAATCAGTCGAAGGTGGGGAAACACTAGGGCGTTATAGCTTCGTGGGTTGTGATCCTCTATGGATTTTAGAGACAAGGGGTAATTTCACGACTCAAACACATCGTAATGGATCACAGGTCTTATTTGAGGGTGACCCCTTTGTAATTTTAGCCCGATGCTTGGAACTTTATCAGCCAGTCAAGTTGCCCCAACTACCACCTGGTATTGGTGGCTTGTTTGGGTTTTGGGGTTATGAATTGATTCGCTGGATAGAGCCACGTGTGCCAATTCATCCACCAGATGAAAGCAATCTCCCAGATGGGTTGTGGATGCAAGTAGACCATCTGTTGATTTTTGACCAGGTGAAGCGGAAGATTTGGGCAATTGCTTATGCTGATTTGCGAGATGTGGAAACATCAGATGGGAAATCTCTACAAACAGCGTATAAGCATGCATGCGATCGCGTTACCCAGATGGTCAATAAACTATCTCTACCCTTGTCAGTGCAAAAGACCTCATTGGAATGGACACCCCCAGGAACTCTTAGAACAGGGGATGCAGCAGGAGTGGTGGAATATAAGAGTAATTTCACGAAAGCACAATTCTGTACCAAGGTCGAAAAAGCAAAAGAGTACATCAAAGCTGGAGATATTTTTCAAGTCGTCATTTCTCAACGGTTGACAACAGAATACACTGGGAAACCCTTTGCACTTTACCGTTCCCTGCGCCAGATTAATCCTTCACCTTACATGGCTTATTTTCACTTCCATAATTGGCAAATCATCGGTTCTAGTCCGGAAGTGATGGTGAAAGCTGAAAAAGATGCAGAAGGCAGTTTGATAGCAACAGTACGCCCAATTGCTGGAACACGTCGCCGTGGTCGCACACCACAGGAGGATGCAGCACTTGCTCTTGATTTACTGCAAGACCCCAAAGAAGTTGCCGAACACGTTATGCTTGTTGACTTAGGGCGTAATGATTTAGGGCGCGTTTGTCAAAGTGGGACAGTAAAAGTTGATGAATTAATGGTGATTGAACGGTATTCCCATGTGATGCACATTGTTAGCAATGTTGTAGGTAAATTAGCACCAGGTAAAACTGCATGGGATTTACTCAAAGCTTGTTTTCCAGCAGGTACAGTCAGCGGCGCACCTAAGATTCGGGCAATGGAAATTATTCACGAGTTAGAACCTTGCCGACGGGGTATCTATTCTGGTGTTTATGGATATTACGATTTTGAAGGACAATTGAACAGTGCCATCACAATTCGCACGATGGTTGTCCATGACAATACATTAAGCGTGCAAGCAGGTGCAGGTTTGGTTGCTGATTCTGAACCTGAGAAAGAATATGAAGAAACTTTAAATAAGGCGAGGGGTCTTTTGGAAGCAATTCGCTGTTTGCAATAAAAACCTCACTTACGTGCCTTAATCAATCAAATGTAGCGTACCTGATTTTGCATTTCATCGGGTGTGACATTATTCAAAATCACCAGGAGTCGCTGCACAATTTGTTGAGGGGGACGACGAACTGCAAATATAATTCCATAGTGTATTTGACCTGTAGCAAAACATACTTTTGCCAGTGCTTCAAAATCAACTCTGTTGTGAGTCAGTAGTATTTGGCGTCTGCTAACTGCCTCTGCTAGTTGTGCTGCATCACTTTTGTGCACGTTACTTACATCTTGTGCAGTGGTTACATCAAAACCCCGTGCTTTTAATAGGTCAGCGACCAACTCATGAACATCCTCATCTAAATAGAGGCTGATAAACAACCGGGCCATATCATAGGTTTGTAGTCATTGGATCAAGCAATTTATCCGGAATCTGATTGCGCTCTATATAGGCATTGATTTCACTCTGGTGGTCACTATAGTAGCTTAATGCATCAAATACCTGTGCCAAGGTAAGATGAGGCATACCTCTATGAATCTCCTCCGGAGAAACTCCCATCCGCCATGTTTCAACAATTGCCCTGACTGGTGTACGGCTATTTTTGATAATTGGCTCACCACTCAAAATTTCATCGTCCTTAACAATGTAGTGATGTTCTGTGCTTTGAATCATATTAATGTTTTCAGTTTAACAATACTCACCATCATACTAGCTCTGCGTTTTATCAGCGGCAGAGCAACTAGTTTAGTTAAAATATTTACTTTAACCGTTTCCGTATTGTCAAAGCGCTATAAGTGCAAAGATACTTGGTTTTGATTTGCAATTTACAGTTTGAGCAAGATTCTATTTTCATTAATTAATTTAATTTTTTATAAATTTAGATAATTTTGTATCGGTCATTACATAAATTTAGTGGTTTTTATTTTTTTGGAATTTTAAATAGCCAAAAATGCTGTTTTATCAGTACCACTGACTACTTATAAATGTTGTTTTTTTGAAATTATCTAGTTTTTAATTGAAATACTAAACCCTACCTTGAGCGTCGAAAAAATACATGTATCTCATAACCTAAATATTGGGGATCAATACATCTAAACAAAAAACACTCGAAAAAATAATTTATATATCCAAGGTTGGATGGTTTCAAAAATTCAGATTATCATAATGAGATAAAACATAAATACGTGTGTGTTATTGACTCTACATAGAGTTATGTAATCAAATGTGGTTATTTGTTGAATCCTGCAAATTTCCTGGATTGACAACTTTAATTTACGTTTTTTAAAAAATGATGACATTAAAAAATTTTCCAATGCAGATAGCACAAAAAATTCGCTGCCCAAACTGTGGCAGTGAAGGAGAAAGATACTATAACTCTCAGAATCAACTCACTCGGACCCAATGTCCAATCTGTGACTACTTAATGGTAAGCTGCACTCGCACTGGTAAAGTCATAGAAGCTTACGCACCAGGCATTCACGCACGCTGTTGATCAGGACAAGGGAGCACCAGGAGCACCAGGAGAGAGGGGGATAGACACTTTATCCTATACCCCACTCCCTACTCCCTACTCCTTTCCTACTCCTGCTCTGAGTTGCCCACAAGCAGCATCAGCTTCTAAGCCACGAGAGTACCTAACACTAACAGCGATTTGCTGCTGCTTAAGTACGTTAACAAAAGAGGCAATACGATCGCGGTTTGGACGTTTGTAATCTGCTTCTTGAATGGGATTGTAAGGAATCAAATTTACGTGACTTTGAAAACCTCGCAAGTGTTGAGCCAACTCTAATGCGTGTTTTGGCAAATCATTCACACCTGCTAGTAAAATATACTCAAAGGTGACGCGACGACCTGTCATCTCTACGTATTCTCGACATTCGGCAAGCAAATCTTCTATCGGATAAGAGTGAGCACTGGGAATGAGTTGTTCCCGCAAAGTTTGGTTAGGAGCATGAAGACTCACAGCAAGAGTGATTTGCATTCTTGCTTGAGCCAATTGACGGATGCGATTGCGAATACCAACAGTTGAGACAGTTAGCGATCGCTGTCCAATACCCACGTCTTGATTAAGGGATCTAATAGCTTCCAACACATTATCCACATTCAATAACGGTTCACCCATACCCATGAACACGACATTGCTCACCCGTTGCTGGAAATCTTCTTGAACCGTCAACACCTGATCAACAATTTCATGACGTCCTAAGTTGCGCTTGTAGCCACCTTTCCCAGTAGCACAGAAATCACATGCCATAGGACAACCAACCTGAGTGGATACGCAAACTGTCAAACGAGATTTGGGATGTTCTTTTCCTCCAAAAGCTGGAATACCGACACTTTCAACAATTTGACCGTCTGCTAACTGCAAAAGGTACTTGACAGTACCATCCGGAGCTACAGAGCGGTAGTGTAAATTAGAGCGCCCAATGGGAATTTCAGCAACCTCAGCACGCCATTGTTTGGAAAATACAGAAATATCTGCTAATGATCGCACCCCTTTTTGATATATCCACTCGTGCAGCTGCTTTCCTCTGTAAGCAGGTTGCCCTTGCTGCTGCACCCAAGCAGTTAACTCAGCAACAGAAGCACCTAGTAAAGGCGGAATTGCGATTTCTGCGGATGCACGATCTAATTTTTTCTGGGTAAGAGGATCAACCTGAGACAAAGGAAGCATGGTAAGGAATATGAATTTATGCTGTGATCTCTATGTTATTACTTCTTACTGAGCGCGTAGTAGTGTAGATCCATTAACCGAAAGTTGAGCCATTCCAACCCCACATAGCTCCCTTAGCATCAGCAAACTCGATATAAATGCGATTTTTTGACACACCCAGCGCTTGGTTAATCTGCTGACAAAAATCCTGACTCATGGCTTCTGTTTGCTCTGACTTCATAGTGCCGATGCTCTTAATTTCAATGTAGCAAACGGGTTCTGTAGTGCCAGCAAATGTCATTGGAATTCCCGGTTCAAAAGCTGTCATGACATAAGATTCTGGTTTTCCCAAATGTTTTGCTAATTTCGCAGATAGTTGTAAAAGCATTGCCTCTACTTCAGCTTTTTCAGGAGCAGACACAGAAGTTTGCACTTTAATTAAAGGCATAATTATGACTCTCAATGATTACTACACTGTTAGTTTATCGAAACACCTGCTTTCTTTAGTGGTGCGATTGACGAAACAGATGGCTGTGTTCAGGATGATATAAACGTGAACGTGTTGTTGATGGTAATAGTGCAGGACTGACGACATAAAGTGTGGTGCGAACTAGCTTTTCTTTGTTTGTACAAGCTGCCATTTGATTGAGGGGAACAATCCAAATTTTTTCATCGGGCCACCCTAACCGAAAGCAAATTGCCACAGGAGTGTTCTCTGGGTAGTGTTCTAGCAGTTTGGCTTGAGCATCTTTGACATGACGTGCACTCAGATACAAACAAAGACTAGCTTGATGAGCAGCAAGTGTTGCTAATTCTTCTGTTGCAGGAACCTCCGTGTTACCGCTTATACGTGTCAGAATAATACTTTGGACGACTCCTGGAACTGTCAGTTCTACTTTGAGTTTGGCCGCTGCAGCTTGAAAGGCACTAATACCTGGTATGACTTCAAAAGGGATTTGTGCTTCTGCTAAAAGATGCATTTGCTCGTGGATAGCACTGTAGAGACTGGGGTCACCGGAATGGAGACGAACCACAGACTTATGCGATCGCACTCGTTCGATCATCACTGACAAAATCTCTTCTAAAGTCTTGTTGGCAGTCGGAATAATCTCTGCATCTTTGCGGCATAACTCCAAAATCTGTTGAGGTACCAAAGAATCTGCAAATACAATAACATCTGCACAAACCAGTAACTTCTGCGCCTTAATGGTTAATAGTTCCGGATCTCCTGGACCTGCTCCTACAATATATACTGCTGGTTTTAAGTCGTATATATTTATATCCATAAATAAATTTCTAAGTATTTTTTCTTAAAAAGAACACCCAGTAACTATCAAAAAATTTTTTTTGGCATTTTCTTCAGTATCTTTCCGGATTAACCCTCTCTAGCTAGTAGAAAGTATTGGTAGATGCACCCTGGTTAAGCCCTAGAGATAACTCTGGGGCATTTTTTTTATCTATTTAGGGCTTAGGTATCAAGATTTCTCCTCATCTACCTTGTCCTCCTTGTCCCCCTTGTCCTCCTTGTCCCCCTTGTCCCCCTTGTCCACGCCAGTCGCCTCAAGTCGGGAAACCCGCCCACGGCGCTGGCTCCCCTTGTCCTCCTCATCTCCCTTCCCTGCTCCCTCTCAACTCCGCATCTCCCCGTTTCCTTTTGCAGAAGTGGGGACTATATCTGGCAGTGAGCGCTTGTTCAGATAAAGCCATGCTAGTCCTGCCAGTCCTAACGCAATCCCAGTTAAGCTGACGACTTGTGCTATGCGTAGCGGTCCAAGCATCAAACTATCAGTCCTCAAACCCTCAATCCACAAGCGTCCTAAGCTATAGGCTACCAAGTATACCATTGAGATCGTACCTACTTTCAGGCGTGGTTTGCCAGCTAAACCTCTAAAAAATAAAGTGATCAGCAAGGCAAATACCATGACATCCCATAGAGATTCATAAAGGAATGTAGGATGAAAGTAATCGAAATTAGCATATTCTTGTGGACGAGGGAATCGTTTTTCTCCATTGCTCAGAGTAATGACGGGGGGAATATATAGCTTCCAAGGTAAATTTGTTGGTCTGCCAAAAGCTTCTGAGTTGAAGAAATTGCCCCAACGTCCAATCGCTTGCCCTAAAATCAGCGAAGGAGCTACCAAGTCTGCCAATTGCCAAAAAGAAATTCGCTTAAGTTTGGCAAAAATCAGCGCTGCGATAACACCACCGATGATTGCTCCATGAATGGCAATTCCCCCTTGCCAAATAGCGATGATTCGCTCTGGGTGCTGAGCATATTCTGGCCATTGAAATAAAACGTAATATAGGCGTGCCATTGGAATTGCCCCAATGACCAGCCAAATAGACAAATCGCCTAGCAACTCCGGATTCACGTTACGACGCTTTGCCAAGTACTGAGAAAGAGTGACGCCAATTAACACTGCTGAAGCAATTAATAAGCCATACCAGCGGATAGTTAATGGTCCTATTTTCACCAGAATCGGTCCTGGTGAAGTAAACTGAAACGCTAATAGCAAGGTGGAAAAATCCAGTGCCATGCAAAAGTACCTAGAAGACAGTATGGTTCAAAAGCGCAGCGACTACAAAAGTCACCGCTTTGATTTTAAGTCGCCTTGGATTTAGAAGTGAGCTTGCATAGTTAATTTAGCAATCTTTACCAAAAAACATCATGGTTAGGCTAAAGAGTTATGATTTAAGAGTTTTTCCCAATCTATCAAACATGAGAAAATTTTCATGTTCAAAGCTGGTGGCTCTGATTCTGATAGATTTAACCTGAGCATGAAACCAAAAACATTCTCCACTAGCAGTAGTCAAAGTGGTCAAGTGACGCAAAAAAAGCGACGTCGTGGTTGGAGAAAAATCTTCTTTAGCATTCGTACACGTATTTTGTCTTGGTACATTGTGTTGATGACCTTCTCAACATTGGTATCAAGCATGGCAATCCGTCAAGTCCTCCTTGTCAACCTACAACAGGAGGTCGAAGCATATACTAATCATGAGTTAGAAGAGTTTCGAAGATTGACAAAAGAAAAAAATTCTTCTACACAGCAGGCTAGGAAGGATAATGTCATTGCCATCTTCAATACATTTCTGTCTCGTAATATCCCTCACGATGATACGTTTTTTATTACTCTGGTAGATGGTCAATTTTATCAATCCAGCCCAGAAGCCCTTTCTGGATATCTACGCGCAGATGGGAAACTCTTAAAATACTGGAGTGGTCTAACGCAACCAGAAAAAGGCAAGAAGGTAACTTCGGATGATACTATCCTTTACGTGGCTGAGCCACTTATTAAAGGGAAAACTCGCGGAGTGTTTGTGATTGCCCATTCTAGTAGTAATGTGCACAAAAAAGTGGATTGGGTACTTGTCGTCTTTATTGAGGTGATGCTCGCTGTCTTAGCCGTAGCTTCAGTAGTGGCTTGGGTTGTTGCTGGAAGGGTATTGGCTCCCCTAAAGTTACTGACGGAAACAGCACGATCAATTAGTGAGTCTGATTTAATTCAACGCAGCCCTGAGCATGATGGAGTAGACGAAATTGCTGAACTCACTAACACATTTAATGAGATGTTGGATCGTCTCCAAACTGCCTTTTCTAATCAACGAGATTTTATTAACGACGCTGGTCATGAACTCCGGACACCCATCACAATTATCCGTGGTCATTTAGAACTACTGGGTGACGACCCTCAAGAGCAACGAGAAACGATGGAACTGGTTAATGATGAGCTAGAGCGTATGAGTCGCATTGTCGATGATCTACTATTACTAGCCAAGGCAGAGCAACCCAATTTTTTAAACCCCGAAACTGTGGATATTGGCTTACTGACCAGGGAACTGTACACAAAAGTTAAAGCCTTAGCTGAGCGATCCTGGCTGATAGATGACAACGGTACAGGACTAATTGTGGCTGATCGCCAACGATTGACCCAAGCAATCATGAACTTAGCCCAGAATGCAAGTCAGCATACTGTAGAGGGAGATATTATTGCGTTGGGCTCAGAAATAAAGAATGGTAATGCCTATTTCTGGGTGCGCGATACTGGAGAAGGTATTGCCCTTTCTGACAAAGAGCGGATTTTTGAACGCTTTGCCCGTAGTTTACGTAGCTGTCGTCGTTCAGAGGGAGCTGGACTGGGACTGTCTATTGTGCAAGCGATCGCCCAAGGGCATGGGGGTCATGTAGAACTCGCGAGCCAACTGGGTAAGGGAGCTACTTTTACTATTGTGATTCCACTTGATCCACCTCAGGAGGTTGCGTCTGACTAACCGAATTCTGATTGCTGAAGATGAACCTCGCATTGCCTCGTTTTTAGAAAAAGGGCTACGGGCATCAGGTTTCATGACTGCAGTAGCTAAGGATGGTTATGAGGCTGTTCTTATGGCTCAAGATGAGGATTTTGACCTCCTCATTCTTGACATAGGTCTCCCTGGTAAAGATGGCTGGATGGTGTTGGAGGAGTTACGAGGGCAAGGCGAATATCTGCCAATCATTATTCTGACTGCTCGTGACGAGGTGAGAGATAAGGTTGCAGGGCTAGAAGGTGGGGCTGATGACTACGTAACAAAGCCCTTTCGGTTTGAAGAATTGCTTGCACGGATAAGGGTGAGGTTACGCGACAAGCGCCTGCCCAAACAGCAAGAAGAAATGGTTCTCAGAGCAGGTAACCTGGCTCTTGATTTGCGTACACGCCAAGTTTGGGTAGGTGAGCGCCTTGTCAAGTTATCAGCACGAGAATTTACCCTTGCTGAAACGTTTGTGCGTCATCCAGGACAAGTGATGAGTCGAGAGCAACTGCTCAGTCAGGTTTGGGGCTATGACTATGATCCCGGCTCTAATGTCGTTGATGTCTGCGTGGGTTATCTGCGTCAAAAGCTAGGCCGTGACCATATTGAAACAGTAAGAGGTGTAGGCTATAGATTACGAATATGAGATTTTTCTCATAATATCTTAATCTAATTTTTATAAATATTTATGACAATTTGTTTAGCGGTCAAGGTAGTAAGCTGTTGCTTAATCAGTGAACAGTTATCAATGATCAGTTATCACTACCAAACAATCTGATAACTGTTTACTGTTCACTGATAACTGATAACTGTCCTTTACCTGCAAATATTAATGTCATGAATTGAAAAAAATGACGATTAAATATTCCAAAGCTAAACATTCAATAACCAACGACGTCGTGGCGTCTTTAGTTGTGTTTCTTGTTGCTTTGCCGTTGTGCCTGGGGATTGCAATTGCCTCTGGTGTTCCTCCGGCTCTCGGATTGGTCACTGGTATGGTAGGAGGAATTGTTGTTGGCACCATTTCAGGCTCTCCATTACAGGTGAGTGGACCAGCTGCCGGGCTTGCAGTCATTATTTGGGAACTTATTGAGGAGTATGGCATTGAAATGCTTGGACCTGTTATTCTTCTTGCAGGTCTGTTCCAGTTGCTTGCGGGAATATTCAAGCTTGGTCAAGTTTTCCGCGCTATATCTCCAGCGGTCATTTATGGGATGCTTGCAGGGATCGGTGTCTTGATTTTCGGTTCCCAACTTCATGTGATGCTCGACACCAAGCCTCATCCTCATGGCCTTCAGAACTTGCTTACCATTCCCATCGCAATCTATAAAGTTATCGTTACCCCTAATAGCAGCCATCAACTGGCCGCGCTGGTTGGTGTCATTACTATAGTGACACTTATCCTATGGGATAAATTTAAGCCACGTAGGTTGAAGCTTTTACCTGGTGCCCTCGCTGCTGTCGTGGTTGCAACTGTGATCGTTACCGTCATGAAACTCCCTGTTCAGCACATTAACGTTCCCGACAATCTAGCTGCAACAGTTCGTTTCCCGACACTAGAGAGCTTGAAAGGTCTGCTTCAAATACGGGTAGTCATGGATGCAATTGCTATTGCCGTGATTGCTAGTGCCGAAAGTCTGCTCTCAGCAACAGCAGTGGATCGACTGCACCAAGGACCAAGAACGCAATTTGATCGAGAACTGGCAGCACAAGGCTTGGGCAACATGGTTTGTGGAGCACTTGGTGCACTCCCCATGACAGGTGTTATTGCTCGAAGTTCTGTTAACGTAGAAGCTGGGGGAAAAACCAGACTGTCTACGATTCTTCATGGAGTTTGGCTGCTGTTGCTAGTTGCCGTTGCACCTTTCGTCCTGAAACTTGTTCCCACTTCTAGTCTTGCAGCAATACTAGTGGTCACGGGTTACAAGCTAGTGAAAGTGGAAAATGTTAAAAGACTGCAGCAATACGGGCGTATTCCTGTATTTATCTACTTTGCCACCTTGGGCGGTATTATCGCTGCTGATTTACTAACCGGTGTCATGATCGGTCTTGTGCTGTCAGCACTCAAGCTAATGTACAAAGTTTCTAATCTCAATATCCTTATTGATAGGGATGAAAACAATCAGCGGATTAATGTGTATCTGGAAGGAACAGCAACTTTTATTCGCCTACCGAAGCTTGCCCAAGCTCTTGAGCAAATTCCACCAGGCAACGAAATCCACATTCACTTAGATATGCTGACCTACATTGACCATTCCTGCCTTGACTTTGTGTCTATGTGGGAGAAACAACAACAGAATATGGGAAGTACGATTGTTATCCAGAGGGATACATTAGTAGAGCGTTACCACAGACCCCTCATACAAAGGAATTCCGCGCTTGGTGTATAAGCGTTGCTTAAAGTATGCAGAGCGTACCAACCAGCTTCTCATGGAAAAATATCAAGGGTATGAGGGCGAAGACCTTTTGAACGCTGCGATTAAGGAGAATGTCCTAACCCAACTAGAAAACCTCTTTAGGAGTGGGGAGTAGGGAGTAGAGGGGGCAAGGAGGACAAGGAGGACAAGGAGGGCAAGGAGGGCAAGGAGGGCAAAGAGGACAAGGAGGACAAGGGAGCAGAGGGGAATACTCTATAACTATGCCCTATGCCCCATGCCCATTTTGTCTTTTTTGGTGTCAGTGGTTCATGGCAGCTACGTAGGTAAGATATTACCAATTCTCGTAAAAATTGCAGTTTGCTCCTATGCGGTAGGTTAGATATAATCACTTAAACAAGTTTGAAAAATTTTTAAATTGTGATTGCTATTTATCCAGGTAGCTTTGATCCCATCACGTTAGGACATATAGATCTTATCGAACGCGGAGCAAAGCTGTTTACAATGGTGGTTGTTGCTGTCCTGCGCAATCCCAATAAAATCCCGCTATTTACTGTCAATCAGCGGCTAGAACAGATCCGTCTATCTATGCAACATCTACCAAATGTAGATGTAGATAGTTTTGATGGTCTTACTGTTAAGTACGCCCAAATGCGAGGAGCTCAGGTTCTACTGCGGGGTCTAAGAGCAATTTCCGACTTTGAAGTAGAGCTTCAGATGGCTCATACAAATAAAACTCTTTCGACTCAAATAGAAACTGTTTTCTTAGCAACATCTAATGAGTATAGTTTTTTAAGTAGTAGTGTGGTAAGAGAGATCGCTAGATTTGGTGGCTCTGTTGATCATCTTGTTCCCCCGCATGTTGCTCGAGATATTTACCAATGCTACGCTCAGAACCATCCAGTATCGAACCCAATCAAGACGGAAGTCATCTAACTCCTGAGGAAATTCCTGAAGCATCATCGGGAAGCGTGGATATTCAGGAGGAAATCAACTGCCTAGAAGAAATGATTCTCGCCAGTCCCCGTATTCCACTGACGCGACGCACGTTAGTGGATGAAGAAAAGCTGCTAGATCAACTTGATTACATTCGGCTTTCTTTGCCAACAGCTTTTCAGGAAGCAGCAGAAATCATTGCGCAAAAAGAGGAAATTCTCCTAGAAGCAGAAGAGTATGGACAGCAGATAGTTGACGCAGCACAAGCCAAAAGAGCGCAAATTTTAGATGAAAACGACATAATTAGACAGGCAGAACAAGAAGCATCTGAGATGCGACGAAAAGTTCAGCAAGAATGTGATGCAATGCTGCAAGCAACTCTGGAAGAAATTGACCGCAAGCGACGCCAATCTCAGCAAGAGTTGGAACAAATGCATACTAAAGCGATCGCAGAGGCTGAAGCAATTGCACAAGGTGCTGATGAATATGCTGATAATGTTCTAGAAAATATCGAGCAGCATCTCAATGATATGCTGCGAATAATCCGTAACGGACGTCAACAACTGCAACCAGACGTTTCTTCAGGACGTCATTTACCCCCACCAAAGAAGAAATAAAGGTGCAGCACAATTAACAGTTAAAATTAAGATTCTGAATACTATATTTGTGTATCTTTTAACTTTTTGATGTCACCAGGTTTTTAAGTGTGAGCACATCCAGTCTTCTGCTTGACGCTGCTTTAGATTGTTGTCAAAACTTTTAAATGAATGCTAAAATATTCCCTATATAGGGAATATTTTAGAATTATTTTTTTAATCAAAATCTATGTCAAAAACAGGTTCAAAATTAACAGACTATCTATAGTGTCTTCTTGGTTAGTCCATAGATTAAAAGCGTGGAGGTAATGCATATGTATATAGAAACTTTTACCCCTACTGAAGCTGCTGCATTCATTGAATTACCAACAAAGAAGATTTATAAGGAAGTAGAATATAAAATTTTGCCTGAATATAATCCTCCAAGACTAAACTTTGCTGCATTGGTTTATCTACGTCTAATTAAAGAAATAAACTTTATTCCTGTTAACTATCGTTCGTTTCTTTATCAAAGTCTAGTTAGAGCTTTAGAGCAAAATTTACCAACTATTGAAATAATAAAATTTGTCAAAATAGAAGTTGAGCCGATTGCCAAGGAGTTATTAGAATTTATCAAATGTTTTCAAGCATGGAAAGAAAATTTAGTTTCTGATCCGAAAATAATGGGTGGAGAAACAGTGTTTCCTAATTCTCGGCTTACGGTTCGTCATATTGGTTTATTGCTTGATAGAGGAGAGTCTCTAGAGGTTATACATGAAGACTATCCTTATTTAACTGAAGAAGATATAAAATTTGCTCAAGTCTATGTAAAAGCCTACCCAAGTGTTGGACGACCTAAAAAGAATTAAATTTCTAATTGATGAGGATCTTTCACTAAATGATACTAGCCGTCTACTTAAGCTTCTGCGTGAAGCAGGGACGGAAAAAATAAACTTTGCTGGTGGTGAGCCGACACTATGTCCCTATTTAGGCGAACTATTAGTTCAGTCACGGCAGTTGGGGTTTACCACAAGCATCGTAACTAATGGTGCACGACTTCCCCAATTACTAAATCAGTATTCTTCATACATAGATTGGGTTGCATTATCAGTTGATTCTGCTGATGAAGAAACTCAGAAAAATTTGGGCAGAGGTCAAGGTAATCATGTACAAAAGTCTATTGAGCTGTTTGATTCCCTTCATGAGTACCAAATTAGAGTCAAGCTTAATACTGTTGTTACCCGTTGGAACTATCAAGAAAATATGTCAGCTTTTGTTCGGCGAGTACGACCAGAACGCTGGAAAATTTTTCAGGTACTCTTAGTTAATGGTCAGAATAATCGCAGTGTTAATAACCTTTTAATTTCCACAGAGCAGTTTGAAGAATTTACAAAGCGACATCAACCTCTTGCAGATGAAGGCTTCAAACTCGTAACTGAAACAAATGAACTGATGAGAGGATCATATGTAATGATTGATCCGCTAGGTAGATTTTTCAGCGATGCTAAGGGTCATCACGAGTACAGTTTACCCATTCTAGAAGTTGGTGTAGATAGTGCTTTAGCTCAGGTTGATTGGAACATAGAAAAGTTTGTGGTTCGTGGCGGTCTCTACAACTGGCGGAGGACAGCAGTTGCTAGCGCATCGATATAATCCCATTTCTACAGAAGGTAGAACCTACTCAAATCCTAAATTCCCTTCCCTAGACTCACTTCTAGTAGAAGTGCCGCACCACCCCACAGCACAGTCAGTGTACTCACGAATCTTTGGTAGATCAAATCCCAAAACAACATTATGCTTGGGAACTGAAAACTATAACGTATATGTAAAATCCTCTACCAACATACCAGGAACCACACTACCTCCAAGTTGTCGTCCTTCGTATGTTCCTACTTCTGGAATAAATTCTTGAAAGTTGGTGAAATCTACCAAGTTTTCTCCCCAGAAGCGATATAAACTGTCATCAAATCGCAGATTTTCTATCGGAGCAACTATTTCGCCACCTTCTACCCAAAAACAAGCATAACGAGTCATACCTGTAATTCGACCAGTTGGGCGATCGCTCCAATTAAGGTAATGTAAATTAGAGATATACAATCCTTTGTCCAAACTGGGCAAAATCTCAGAAAAAGCTAAATTTCCTGTACTTAATTCAGGTGTACGTAAAGACTCATCACCATTAGCACCGTTACTCATTTTTTGATACTCTTTGGCAGTGCGAGAATTGACCAATGTATTTACCAAAATACCTTTTTCAATTAAAGCTAATTCTGGTGATGCCATTTCTCCCCATTCATTAAATCGTGGTGTCAAACCGCGCTGGAAGTTTTCTTTTAAACTAAAGGCTGGAGATAACTGTTTTTCTTTGCGCCACAAGGAAGCTAAAGCGCTACCTCCTTGCTGTAAATCAGCTTCGCTCACACCTCCCCAAGAAAGCATCGCCAATAAGTCCGCAACGGCTGCTGGTGCAAAATAAGTTTTGTACTGTCCCCTTTGTAATTCTTGCGCTGGACGAGAAAGCAATTTTAGTTGTTTTTTAGCATCATTAATTTGGGTTGTGAATTGCTCATTATTCCAATTGCTTCCTGCAAAAATCCCTTTAACTGCTTGTCCTTGACTCGTAAATAAAGAGTAATCTAACGTGAAAGAATGAGTCGCAAACCAGTGTTTTGCGCCAGTAGAATCACCATAAGCTTTAATGACAATTCCGCCAGCATATAAGCCTGTAAAATCTAATTCAGCAACCAATTCCAACACTGTTGGCACCAGTGTTTCTGCTGTCAATAAATTTCCAGAATGTATTTCCCTGCTAGTATTTGTTTCTGATGGCAAAACTAGATATGGATCGACGGGTAACTGAGGCAGTTCTGCTCGCAACTCCTGTAAAGCTTCGTATGCTAGTTGCCAATCTACCTCCCAGTTTCCTGTAAAGGGAAACTGGCGAAACCCACTGCGCTGATCTTGCATCAAAGTGAGTTCAACCCAACCATCAATAACGTAACCTGTTTGTCGCACTTTGGCATAATTGAAACGAGTAAATTGACTTTGCTCACTGCTCAATTTTGCAGTAAAGTGTTCACTTTCCTCGCGTTTTTCCAGCAGAGATGCTATGAGTTGGTCAAAGCTAACTTCAAGGGCAGTTAATTGTTCTTTTGTCATACTAATTCAACAGCCACCGCCGAAAACCTCAATATTCGAAAATAGACAAACTGGGGAACCATGTCCTACCCAAATTGCCTGATTTGGTTCGCCCTTACCACAGAAAGGAGTACCGTACATCTTCCAAGTAGAAGAGCCACCTACATTGAT
>Ga0070738_10001514_pt1 | contig 45359 bp, 31 predicted proteins | sample Coa_R2_2_FD_66446 | JGI IMG/M metagenome (GOLD analysis project Ga0070738, IMG submission 66446) | Surface soil microbial communities from Centralia Pennsylvania, which are recovering from an underground coalmine fire - Coalmine... | ecosystem: Environmental > Terrestrial > Soil > Unclassified ...
TCCGACTTTGCCAAACTCACGTGATGTCTTTCGTGAACGGCTTGCGACGAATGAGCCGTTATTAACGAGCCGGAAGCGTCAGCGACGGGCAAACGTTATTTACGAGCGACGGGCCTTTTTTGCCCTGGAAGTATGAGCGACGGGCAAAAACCGACGAGCCGGAAGCGTGAGCGACGGGCAAAAAAGGCCCGTCGCTGACGCTTCCGGCTCGTTAATACCACGTCCGACTTTGAGCCTTTTTGCCCGTCGCTCACGCTTCTCGTTAATAACGTTTCCGACTTTGCCAAACTCACGTGATGTCTTTCGTGAACGGCTTCGGCTTATCAACCATTTGAATCGGCCGGCCGTTGGCCGTTTCGTTCTTCTTCGTGTGGTCGATGCCCATCAGTTCGCAGACGGTGGCGAGGAAGTCTTGCGCGGTTGTGGGCCGTTCGGCAACGCTGGCTCCTTCCTTGTCGGTCTGACCGATCACTCGGCCGCCCTTCATGCCACCGCCGAACATGGCGAGGCTCCAGGCGCGTGGGTAGTGGTCGCGGCCGGGCTTGGCACCGCGTGTGTTGATGTGCGGCGTTCGGCCAAACTCACCCATCCACACGATCAGTGTGCTGTCGAGCAGTCCGCGTTCGTTCAATTCGAGGACGAGTGTTGAGAGTGCCGCGTCCACTTCGGTGGAGAGTTCCTTCACGCGCGCGAAGTTGTTCTGGTGCGTATCCCAGCCGCCGAGAGCCACTTCGATAAACGGCACACCCACTTCCACGAGCCGACGAGCCATCAGCACGCCATCGGCGAACCGACCGCTACCATACTTTCCCTTCGAGGTGTCGGTGGAGATGTCGAACGCCCGCGCTTCCCGCGACTGCATCAGTTTGACGGCCCGTTCGTAGGTCGTCTTGTGGTCGTTGATGGATTCGGCACCGTACTCGCGGTGGAACGACTTCTCCATCTGCTCCAGAAGACCGACGCGGTTATCGAATTGTGAAGCGGAACTGGCAGACTTGAGGTCTTCCACTCCGCGGTTCGGGTCGGTGATGAGGAGCGGCTGATGCTTCGGCCCAAGGAAGCCGGAGCCGTAACTGCGACCACCGATGGAGACATAGTTGGGCATTGGATTTTCCGCCTTGCCCAGTTCCTGCGAGACCAGCGAACCGATGGCGGGATAAGTAACGCCGCCCTGTCCTTCACGGTAGCCCGTGTGCATGTAGTACTTGGCGCGGGCGTGCGCGCCTTCGGGTGTCGTCATGCCGCGAACGATGACGCCGTGGTTCATCACCTTGGCGACATTCGGCAAATGCTCGCTGATCTGAACGCCGGTTGCGGCAGTCTTGATCGGCTTGAACTCACCGGCGCCGACGCTCTGCGGTTTCAAGTCCCAGGTGTCCTTGTGGCTGGGTCCGCCGTCCATCCACAGGAGGATGCACGACTTGGCCTTGCCCGTGCCGCCTTTGGGCGCTGCCTTCGCCAGCACCGGCAGCCAGCCCGAGAGTGTGGGGGCAAAGACGCCTGCCGCGGCCAGTTTCAGCACATCACGACGAGTCTGTTCTTGCAGCTTCGTGGAAAACATGGGTTGGGTCCTATGTGGTGGTTTGGTCATTGGTCATTGGTCATTGGTCATTAGTCATTGGTCATTAGTCATTAGTTCTTCATGCTTGGTGGCTGTACTTCGTAGTGTCAAGCGAGCAGCCATATTCGCTGGGATCGAAGGACCGATGACTAATGACTAATGACCAATGACCAATGACGACGCGTTAGCGGACAAGTGTGAACTCACTGCTATTGAGAACCGCCCAGAGAATATCGCCATAAGCGGTGGAGGCACCGACGCGATCGACGTAATCGGTCAGGTTTTTCTTCTCCTCGGCAGTGGGTCGGCGCGAGAACGCCGTGAGATAGATGCGTTCGATCGCATCTTCGGGTTTGCTGCTTCCGCCGGTGATGGCACGTACGGCGGCAGCACTGTTGGCGATGGACGAGTTCATCAGGCGAAGGGCTTGCGGAATGCCGACTTCGTAATCGATCACACTGTTGGTGTCGGCCCCGGCGAGGAAGAAGTTCACGAACTGGTCGCGTGGCCCCACGCGCGGACCTTTACCCTGCCCCTTGGCTCCCTTCGGAGCAGCTCGTTGAACGCCAGTCACCTGTCCGAGCGAATCGTACAGTTGCTCCGGCGACATCACTTTCACCGTCATGTGGCTGAAAAGTTTCTTGTCGCCCTTGTTGCTGCCGACCTTACTGGTCCGTTGATACGGCTCCGACAGGCAGATGGCTTTGATCAGGTATTTCAGGTCGTAGCCACCGGTGGTGGAGATGTGCTGAGCGAGAGAATCGAGCAGTGCAGGATGGCTTGCGGCGTTTTCCGGCAGCATGTCGTCCACGGGATTCACGAACCCGCGGCCGAACAGGTGCGCCCAGGTGCGATTGACGAAGGCGCGAGCGAAGAACGGATTATTCGGTGAGGTCATCCACTTGGCGAGAGCCGGGCGATATGGCTCAGCACCAAGATTGGGTTGTTCGCCACTGAGGAAGCGAGCCGGCACGTTCTTGGCCGATTCGGGGAAGAAGTCTTTCTGCCGGGAGCGGGCATTCGCTTCCTGTACACCGATCTTGGTGTTGTCGCCGCCCTTGTTGGCGTTCTTCGGGTTATCGGCTCGCACCTTCGAGTAGAAGCTGGCCATACCCCAGTATTCCACCTGCTTCCAGGTGGTGAAGGGGTGGTTGTGGCATTGCGCACACTGAAGTTGGATGCCCAGGAAGTGCTGGCTTGTGGTGTCGGTAAGTTTGTCCACGGAGCGGTTGGCCAGGAAGTACGTGACGGCGGGATTTTCGTCCACACTGCCGCTGGCCGTCACAAGCTGCGTGACGAACTGGTCCCACGGAACATTCTTGTTGAACTCCTCTTCGAGCCACTTGTAGAGCGGCTCTTTCAGGACGAAGCGATTGGCGGAGTCACGTGGGAAGAGTTTCGGCGTCCAGATATCGGCCATGCGCCGGCCGAAATGTGGATCGGCGAGTAGCTCATCGATAAGCTTGGCCCGCTTGTCGGGTGACTTATCGTCGAGGAAGGCTTGCGCTTTCTCGGCCGTCGGAATGACGCCGGTGATGTCGAGGCACACGCGGCGAAGGAATTCTTCGTCGGTGGCGCGATCGGACGTCGCGACCTTCGCCTCCACAAGCTTCCGATTGATTTCCTTGTCGATGATCCGCGCCAGCGCCACGGGATCCTTGGTCTTTGGCATCGGCAGCGTGCTGACGGGAGCTTTCACCGCGGGATTAGGCTCCGGATACGTGACTGCTTCGGGTGGTGAATCGTTCTTGTCCTTGTTTTTGTTCTTCTTGTTCTTCTTGTTTGCTTTTTCCTGCGCGTCGGTGAGTGTGGGATCACCGACCATGACGATCAGACCGGCAGTGAGGGCGAAGAGCGCCAGAGGACGGAACCACATATGGAAACCCTCACGGGCAAGTGCGAGCGACGGATATCGATCCAACCCCAACCCCACGGCTGGGGTTCCGCTCAACCAATATTAGAATGCCACAAACGCCCGGGTCGGACATGAGAACGGGGTGATATTTGGGCGCTGCGAGATGATGAGCTTCCGGGAAACGATGAGAAAGAGTTCCTCTATACAGCCATTAGGCCGAACAGCGCCCGCGCATTTCGCGTGGTGTGTTCTTCCAGTTCGGCGATACTCACACCCTTTACGTTGGCCAGTAATGCCGCCGTGTGAGTGACATAGGCCGGTTCGTTCCGCTTTCCGCGAACCGGCTGCGGAGCAAGATACGGACAATCGGTTTCCACAAGTAAGCGATCGAGTGGAACTTCCTTCGCCACGTCGCGAAGATTTTGCGCTGTGGGATAAGTCACCATACCCGCGAAGGAAACGTAAAGTCCCATCTGTAAACATTCCTTTGCGGTCGCGAGATCGCCGCTGAAGGAATGCATCACCGCCCGGATGCCCGTCGCTGACGCTTCCGGCTCGTTGGAATGCATCACTGGATGCCCGTCGCTGACGCTTCCGGCTCGTTGGAACGCTGGATGCCCGTCGCTAACGCTTCCGGCTCGTTGGAACGCTGACGCTTCCGGCTCGTTGGAGCGCATCACTGGATGCCCCGGCTCGTTGGAGCGCACCACCGCCCGAAGCGTTTTCACCACGTCCGCCTCGGCTTCGCGGCAGTGAATCACAAACGGTTTGTTCAGCTTCCGCGCCAGTTCGATGTGCCGGGCGAAGTAATCTTCCTGAAGTGCAAACGGCGTTCGATCCCAGTACCGGTCGAGGCCGGTTTCGCCAATCGCGACCACGCGCGGTTCGCTCTCGGCCAGTTTCACGATTCCGTCCCAGTCGCCGGGTTTCGCTTCCGCAGCATGGTTCGGCTGAATGCCGACTGCCGCAACCACGAGCGGGTACTTGTTCGCGATCTCAACGGATGCCCGCGACGAGTCGAGATCGATGCCCAGACAAATGACGCGTTCCAACCCGGCCGCGGCCGCACGTTCCAGAACGGCAGGCAAGTCCTTCTGGAAGCGATCGTCGAACAGATGTGAGTGTGTGTCGATGAGCATTTCGGAATAATCGGAAACCGGAGTCGTGGATTACTTCACGGTGAACGCATTGGCGGCGCGGGTGGTTTCATCCATGAGCGGATCCCACAGCACACCGGCCGCAAACAGGAACGCCACCAGCACGACAAGGAAAGCCGCAGCCGGCACACTGAGCGGCACGAACGTGTCCGTGTCTGGTTCTTCCAGTAGCATCGCGCGGGCGATTCTCAAGTAATAGTACGCGCTCACGGCGGTGTTCACCGCGCCAACCCCAAGCAGCACATAGAACGCAACCCCCACGCCCGCCGGCGCACTGGCGGCGGCGCTCTTGGCTGCCAAATAGACCGCCGCGAACACCTGGAACTTCCCCGCGAAGCCCGCCAACGGCGGCAGACCGAGCAAACTCGCCAGAAACAGCGTCATGGCGAGTGCCAGGAGCGGATTTCGCCGCACCAGTCCGCGGAATGCACTGATGTCCTCGGAGCCAGTCGCGTTGCGCACCAGAGCGACAACGCCGAACGCCCCGAGGTTCATGGCAACGTATGCCGCAAGGTAATACAACACGGCCGCTCCGCCGGCTTTCGTGATGACGGCCAACCCCATGAGCATGTAGCCGGCGTGGGCGATGGTGGAGTAGGCGAGCAGTCGCTTCAGATTGTTCTGCCCGAATGCTGCCAGGTTGCCGAACGTGACCGTAAGCATCGCAATTACCGCGACTCCCACCCCGACGTGTGCGGGGATCGCCCAGCCCCCCTCGTCTGATGCGTGGAGCGTGAGCAACAGCCGCCCGGTCAGACCGATTGCGCCGGCCTTCGACGCCACCGACAGAAACCCTGCGACTTCCGCGGCAGCGCCTTCAAACACGTCCGGGCACCAGAACTGAAACGGTACAGCCGCCAGTTTGAAACCCAGCCCGACAAGGGTGAGTACCACCCCTGCCAGTACGGGAAGATCCAGCCCGCGGGCCGCGATCCCCGCCGAGACATTGCGCAGCGCCCCGCTGCCAAACGTACCGGCCAGCAGGGTGATGCCGTAGAGCATCACGCCGCTTGCGGCGGCGCCATAGACAACGTATTTCAGCGCCGCTTCGCTCCCCTGGCGTTTCCCCTTCAGGAAACCCGCAAGGGCGTAACCGGGCAAGCTCGCCATTTCCACCGAGATGAACACCATGAGCAGGTGACTGGCGGACCCCATCAGCATCATGCCGAGGGTGCCGCCGAGCAACAGCGCGTAGAAATCGGCGGAATCGGCTTTATCGGGAATGCCTGTTAAGAGCGAAAGCAAGACGGTGAGCAGCGCGGCCGCGAGGACGACGACGCGGACGAAGCCGCCCCAGGCGTCGGAGGTGAGCATCGCCCCAAAGTAGACGTCGGCCCATTGCCCGGACTGCACTTGGGACACCGCGGGGAATAACGCTCCGGCCAGCACCGCGACCGCGACTGTCCCCAGGTGGACGCGATCCAGCTCCGCAAATAGCCGGGCGAGCAACAGCAGCACGATCCCAGTGCACACCGCCAGTTCCGGAAGGAACATGAGCAAGTCGTTGCCGAGGGTTCTTTGGAGCGCGTCGATATCGCTGATCTTGGGGAACATGTCGCGGTGATCCTGGGAGGGAGAAGCGATAGCCTACCCGCCCGGCTGTCAGATGGGAAGAGTGCAGGCTGGCGAAGACTTGCGAAGGGGGCGCCGGATGAAAGTGCGGAAGAGGACGTGTGATTCCCATTCCCACGATTGGCTCTGGATCAACTTGAGTTACTCGCTCAAACAGACCTGACCGTTCCCGAAGTTCTTGCCGAAACTTCCGACCATCGGTTGTCATACTCAACTCCAGAGCTCGGGATGGAGAACGCATCAGCTTGTATCCGAGCCGACATCCTTCACCCAACCACAGGTCGGGTAACGTCGAGCGTTTATCCACCTGCTGAAGATAGGCTTCTGCCGCTCCTGCGGGCGCTCAGTTCTCCAGAAAAATGCGAGCCACAGGCTCGCAACTTACCTACAAGTTCTGGTGAGCAGGTTCCATTGCTCTTTCTTTCACTCCGAGCATTCCCGTGCCTCAGTTCTCCCGTCGAGCATTTCTTGGTTCGACGATTCTTGCAGCCGCAGGCTTCCATTCTCCCCACGTGCATGCGGAGGAGTTGCCCACGACGGGCGCCGCCAACCCGAACCTTGCGCCGTTCGACAAACTCTTCACCGATTTCATCGCCAAACACAAGTTGCCCGGCGCGGCGGTGGCGGTCACCCGCCACGAGAAACTCGTTTACGCGCGCGGATTTGGTTTCGCGAACGTGGAGAAGAAACAGCCTGTGCATCCGGATTCGCTTTTCCGCATCGCGAGTGTTTCCAAGCCGATCACGGCGACGGGAGTGATGATGCTCGTCGAACACGGGAAAGTGAAGCTCGACGATCCCGTGTTGAAGTATGTGAAACTGAAGCCCGCGATACCCACAGGCGGGGAATTCGACAAACGCTGGTCGAAGATCACCATTCGCCAGTGTCTTCAGCACACGGGCGGCTGGGATCGCGACAAGAAAGGCGGCTTCGACCCAATCGACATTCCGCATCGGATCATGCGGGCACTCGAACTCAACGACGCACCCACGCCGGACGACATCGTGCGGTACATGATGGGCCAACCGCTCGACTTCGATCCCGGCGCGAAGATGGTTTACTCCAATCTTGGCTATTTGGTGCTCGGGCGCGTAATGGAGACCGTGACGGGACAGGGATACGAAGCGTGGACGAAGAAGCATGTCCTTGCGCCGGTGAAAATCACACGGATGGCTCTGGGACGCGGGCTGCCGGAGAAACGAGCGAAAGGTGAAGTGCATTACTACGACTCGAAAAATCGCAAAGGAAAGTGTCTGTATCCGCCGCACGTGGGGCAGCAAGTGCCGCTGCCCGACGGCGTGGAGAACATCGAAGGCTTCGAGGCCCACGGCGGCTGGATTGCTTCGGCGATCGATCTGGTGCGATTTGCTTCCGCGTTCGATTACGGCAAAAAATCACCGCTGCTGGCAGCCAACACCATCAAGGAGATGTGGGCTCGCCCGGAAGGCAAAGCCGGCTTTAACGCCAAGAACAAGCCGCGAGCCGTGTATTACGGCTGTGGTTGGAACGTGCGACCCATTGACGACACCGGGAAGGTGAATACCTGGCACGCAGGGCTCCTCTCCGGCACCAGCACGCTCTTGGTCCGCCGAAGCGACGGACTGAACTGGGCGATCCTCTTCAACACCGACGCCAACGCCGATGGTCATGAACCGGCCGATCTGATCGATGTTCCCATGCACGATGCCGCCGACGCCGTAAAGAAATGGCCGGAGGGGGATCTGTTTGCGAAATGGTGAGATGGGGGCGCCGGGTTATCCGTCCAAACACTTCGCGGACGCCATTCGTACACTTGCTGTGTGTTCTCCTGAGTCCTGTCTTGTGATTCCTGGTGTGTGATGGCGCGACGAGCGACAATCATCGGCTTTATCGTGTTCGTGCTGTTTTTGGCGGCGCTGATCATTTCGTACATCCCCAAGGCGCGGCTCGAAGCGAACCGCTTGGCGTCGCAGAACAACATGCGTGAACTTGCTCTGTTCGCTGCACACCACGCGAAACCCCAAGAAAATCGCAACGCGGGCAAACTCCCCGCCGAGATTCCCGCCGGTACCGTCTTCCTGCCCGATGTGCCGCCGGATTTGCGGTTGAGCTGGGTAGTGGATATCTTGCCGGGCCTCGATCAGAAGAAGCAAAATACAGCGGAATTGCTCACGCAAATTGATCGCACAAAGCCGTACTTGGCAGAGCCGAATCAGCGGGCGGGCAAAACGCGGCTCGTCGTATTGCTCTGCCCGCAGAATACTCCCGAAGTGCCGGCCGAGGGCCCCGCCGTGACCTGTTACGTGGGGATTGGAGGGCTTGGCGCGGATGCTGCCACCCTGCCGGTTGAATCACCGAAAGCGGGCGCGTTCCGTTACGACAGCCCAACGCCGTTTGATCGCATCACCGATGGGCTGAGTCATACGCTGCTTTTCGCCGAAACGCGAAACGAAGTGGGGCCGTGGCTGCGCGGGGGATTCGCGACAATACGCGGATTGAACAATGCGCCGGACGCGTTACCGCTTGTCGGCGGGCAGTTCGGCGGTTATTTCCCCAACGGGGCGAACTTCGCTCTCTGCGACGGCAGCGTGCGGATGTTCTCGCCGAACACATCGCCAGATGTGCTCTTCAGCCTCGCCACCATCGCGGGAAACAAAAACGAGCGCATACTGGGGGAGTAGTGGCGAAGATCCTCAAGCAGGAGTTAACCACAGGCAGAGAAAAACAAAAGCAGAGAATTGGGCAGGATAACAGGATAAAACGGGATCAAAATCCATCGTGTTGATCCGGGGGTGTGCGGCAACGCCGTGAAGGATTTGGGATCAACGGTGGTGTGGGGACATCCCCGACATTCCACTCGACCCCGTGAAAAATTCTTCGCTTCTTGTCTTTCTCTGTGTTGGTCTTTTCTCTGTGTTCTCTGCGTCTCTGTGGTTCGTTCCTCTTCTGTATCTCTGTGGTTCACTTACCGGCGCGGCTGCTCGGGAATCGCCGCGACGACCGCTTCGACCAGTTCTTTCGTGTGCTTGTACTCGCCCGCCGTGATAAACGGGAGGTCGAAAACCACTTTCGGATCGTCCACCCACTTCTTCACCTTGAGTTGAGCCGCCGCCGCCGGTCGGCCGGGTACGACCGAAACCTCACGCTGTTCCAGGAAGCCGCACCAACCCAGCACGATGACGCCGGCACCGGTCGCCCCCACCGGTAGTTTTCTCTTCACGGCGTTCTCGATGATGCGTTTCACGTCCTTGCCGGCCGAGGAACCGACGGCGAAGGTTCGCGGGTCGCCGGTGATGACAATTACGCCGTCCATCGCATCGAGCAGAGAGCCGGTGATGTCTTTCACGGCGTGGTCCGGCTCGTAGTTTCGAACAAAGACTTTCCCCTTCCCACTGCCGAGGTATCGGTACACTTCGATCGGCTTCTTCTCCGCCCCTGCCGTCACGACATCGACGTGGCGATGGGAGAGTTCCTCGATCACGGTGAGGTATTCGCCGTGGGCAAACTCATTGGGAAGCACGAGCAGAATCTGCTTTTTCCGCTGCGGAGCTGCTTCCGGGGGGCGTTCCCCCCGTGTGAGCATGAAGTCTTCGGGACTCATCATCACTATTGGTAGCGGAGGTGGACTTTCGGGCTGCGCCGGCGGCGGTGGTGCGGTAGAGTGCGAATTGGGAGTGTGTCCGCTTCCCAGGCGATGACCCGCCCAGGCACCCACACCCAGTCCCAGAACAATCATGATCGCCAGAGCGATGAGCAGTCGGGAGGATCGCTTGACGGGTTCCGGAGCCGGGCTCTCGGTTTCGTTCTCGGTCAGTTCCACGGCCATCGGTAACTGAGAAGTCGGACACGCCATCGACGGCAATTTTGTTTGCGGTGCTTCGGGGGTGAACGGCCGGAGAGCTTCGATCACCTCGGCCGCTGTCTGGTACCGATCCTCTGGCGCCTTCGCCATCAGTTTTTCGATGATGCGTCCGAGTTCGTCGGGCGTGCCCGGCCGATCTTCCGTCACGTCGGGGATTGGCTCCCGGACGTGAGCAATCATTTTGGCGAAAGGTCCCACTCCGCCAAACGGCGGCCGCCCGACCAACAGGAAGTACAGGGTGCAGCCGAGCGAGTAGAGGTCTGATCGAGGGTCTGGAGTGACGCAACGTGCCTGCTCGGGGGAGAGGAAATCCGGAGTGCCCACAACTGCGCGGGATTGAGTCAATTCCAGGGCAGTCACAGACGTTGGGTCGCCTCCCCCAACCGCAATGCGAGCAAGACCGAAATCGAGGATCTTGATTTGCCCGCTGCGGGTGAGCATGAGGTTGTGTGGTTTGATGTCCCGGTGGATCATGCCCTGCGCGTGCGCGTACTGAAGACCGATGGCAGCCTGATAGATGTATCCGCAAGCCAGCGACACGGGCAGCGGCCCCTCGCGCGCGACGAGTTTGTCTAGACTTTCCCCGTCCACAAACTCCATGACCAGGAAGTGCAGCCCACCAGCTTCATCGGCATCGTAAGCCGTGACGATATTGGGGTGAGTCAAACGCGAGGCGATGTGGACTTCCCGCCGGAATCGATCGATGGCGTTGGGATTCGCCATCACTTCGGGGCTGAGAATCTTGAGCGCCACCATCCGCCCCATCACCCGATGTTCGGCCTTGTAGACCACCCCCATTCCTCCTTCTCCAAGTTGGCTGAGAAGGTGATATCGGGGATGATTGCTGAGAGGTAATGGAATGTCGGCTTCGGTTGGCGTCGCGCCACCGGAACAGACGGGACAATCGGCTAGATGTGCCTCGACAGTAGCGCGTTCCTTACCACTGAGGCGGCCGCAGCGAAACGCGGCAAGGACAGCGCGGTCTGGGTGTGGCGTGTTGGCGAGGGTAATCATGTCGGACATCCTGACGGGTCGGAACAATCCAACCATACTTCGCCAGGAGACGACCGCTGTGAAATTCGAGAATCTCGGTGGCTTGACGAAGCGAACGTTTGTTGTGAACGCGATCCTCATTCCGGCGAAGCACGAAATTTTCAGCTTCGAGGCCAGAGAAGAGGTAGATTTTTCGCGCCGTGCCGAATGTGATTGGTCGCCCTCATTCTTTCAGATACCAGGGCACATTGACCACCGCCACTTGTTCCAGTCCGCTGAAGTACAAGTATCCCTTGATAACGGCCGCGGTCTGGTTGTGCAGGAAGTAGTGGTACCACCTTCGCTCCACCAGTTCGGGGACAACAACCGCAATGGGCCGGCCTGGGTGGGTCTTCTGGAGGTCGCTCAGGAACTCCATGAGCGGAGCGTATAGGCGTCTGTAGGGAGACGTCACGACGACCAGCTTCGGCGATGCCACACCCGCCTGTCGGCATGGATCGAGCACGAACTTCTCCCATTCCTCTTCGAGTGCTTGAAGTCGCAAATCGTCCGCGGCGATGTGCAGCGCGTAGACTTCCGGCGACATCCGCATCGCTAACCGAAGCGCTTTGCGAGTCACACGTGACCATCCACGCACCAACAGTACCACGAGCGGCGCACGGAGTTCGCAAGGGTTGAGTGGTTCATCCGTGACCAACTGCCGGGCAACACTGCGGTAGTGGGCTCGAACCCCGGCAAACGTCACCATCAATCCACCCACCAACAGGACCGTGACCCAGGCCCCATCAGTGAACTTCTCAAGCAGGATGACCACCAAGGCGAGGGTTGTACCCAGCGCGCCAAGGCCGTTGACCAGAATCGCCCCTCGCGACCCGCGACCACCGACTTTGATCCAGTGCGAAACCATACCGAGTTGCGAAAGCGTGAAGGCCAGGAAAGCTCCCACCGCAAAGAGCGGAATCAGTTTGTCGGTCACGCCGTTGAATGCGATTAGCAGGATCGCTGAAAGCGTCGTGAGAACGACAATTCCGCGTGTGTAAACCAACCGTCGGCCGCGGTGCGCGAACCCGTGTGGAAGGAAGCCGTCCTCGGCGACGATTCGACAGAGGCGTGGGAAGTCGGCGAAACCGGTGTTGGCCGAAAGGCACAGGACGGCGAGGACCGATCCAATGGTCACGTAGTAGACCACTCCACGCCCGGTAACCGCCGCTACTAACTGGGAGAGGACGCTATCATACCCCTCCTTGCCGGGTTCCGTGGCTCCGATCCCATAGGCCCGACACAGGTACGCGATACCCAGAAGCAGGAGAGCCAGGAGGACGATGATCGCGGTGAGCGTTCGCCGGGCGTTCCGTAACCGAGGCTCGCGGAACGCGGCGATTCCGTTACTCACCGCCTCTACTCCCGTCATTGCGGTACATCCACTGGCGAACGCCTTCGCCAGGAGCCATATTCCCGCCATCGCTGTCGCCTCCGGGACGACCGGGAGAACCGGCGGGCGAACAACCGGCTCGGGTTGTCCGCCGGATACGATCACCTTCCCAAATCCCACCGCAAGCACGCCGAAAAGCGAGACGATGAACACGTAAGTCGGGATGGCGAAGGCGACGCCAGATTCCCTCGCCCCACGGAGGTTGATCGCGGCGATCAGTCCAAGAATCACGAGACATAGAGTCAGCATGTGCGGCTGCCATTCCGGAATGGCCGACACCAACGCGCCGACTCCCGCCGAGATCCCCACGGCAACCGTCAACACATAATCGATCATGAGCGCCGCGGCCGCGAGCAGGCCCATGCGAACGCCGAGATTTTCCTTCGCAACGGTATAGGAGCCACCGCCAGACGGGTACGCGGCAAGCGTCTGCCGATACGACAAATACACGAGGAACAGCAGACCGACGATAAGGAGCGTGATCGGGCCGATATGCTCGAGTCCGGATGCCCCCAAGACAAGAAGAACGGTCAGAGCCGCTTCGGGTCCATACGCGGCCGACGAGAGCGCGTCGAGGCCGAGCATGGGGATACCGGCGGACACCCCAATTCGCTCCCCCTCTTCCTCGGCGGTGGCAAGAGGCCGACCGAACAACCAGTTCATGAGTGCCATAGGTGGCCCACCGGAATGGTGCGAAGGTCCGTGGGTCGAACAAACCAAAACGAGTCTGCCGCACTCGCCTGGATTCTCCAGGCCGTAAGCCGGACGAGCGGTTCGGGTTGTTGGTACATTATGACTCCCTGGTTATTTGCTCTACGTCAGTCGCGTATTCCGCCAAGGGATGAGGTGACCGCAACGGAGCAGGTAGCATTCGTCTGGCTTTCCGCGGCTCGTTCGATTACGCTAAACTTCTCCTGAAAAGGCAAGAATTTGTGTAACCTTTTTCACCGTTCAGGAAGACTAGTATTGCGGCATCCCACTTCCAGACAACACCGCGAGGACGGCAATGAACCGTTCCAGGAAGATTGCTGGTGCAATGGGCCTTGTTCTGGTCGCGACAGTCATTTTCGTGACAACCCGATTTCTCTGGAACCCGCTGACCCCGATTCAAACGGAGTCCGAGCGCCTGGATGCTGCTATTGAGGAAGCCGATCGGCGGATTGAGCTTGTGGATGAACTCATGGTCGCGTTGATCGAAGGTCGAGCCAGCCTCGAGCAGGTTGCGCGCGATTTCCTGAAACTGCATGAGGGCAATCGCAGTTTCACGGATTCTCATGCGCTCTACCATGCCGGGCATACACCGCTGGAGCGAGCCGCCCGCGACATGGCAAACCGGGCATATCGCCGAGCGCAACCGCACCAGCAGAAGCCGCTTGCCCAGCGTCTAACCGATGAGTTCCGCACGCTCTTCCCGGAGGTAGAACCACTCCAGTTCGAACCCATTCCGACCCCAACGCGAAATCCCCCGATGGTGCGGAAACCGGAAGGCCGCGCTCTTCCGGTCCCCGTTGGTGTCCGGTATGAGTAGGACCGGTCGCAAAATCACTTCAGTTCGATCTGACTGAGATGCCTTCGGAAACCTTGAAATTATGAGTGTTTAGAGCCGTCAAAGGCGCTGCAACGCAGAGACTACCGACACGGCTCTCGTCCCTCGTCTGAACTCCTGCGAGTCAACAAGCAAGCCGTACTCCGTGGCGATGGTGCGTTGTTGAAACCGCAGGCCGGTTGTCGCTTGGCTTTGGTTTGTTGAGAGGTTTCCTCTTACCGATGGCGACAAACTCAACCAAGGTTTCAACAACGCATGGCGAGTGGGGTAGCTGCGATGCGCCGATTTGCAACGACTCCGATGCTGCTGCTCTGCGTGGGACTTGCCCTCGCGGGTATCGCCTATGCCATACCAGAGTGGACGAGGAAGAGGGGGCTTGATTTCTGGCATCTCGGCAACGAGACGGACGAACTCCGCACGGTCACTGCGCGAAGTCACCATCTGAATGCCTTCAACGAAACCGAGATTCAGCGTCGCGACGTATGCAAAAACATTGCGATTGCCCTTATCGAGAGGCGAGCCACTCTCGCCGAATCCGTCGCGGCGATCCTCGCAGTTGCCAGCGATTCCCCCGAGTGGTTCGCTACGGTCGTTACCATTTACCGCACGAATCAACTCGTCGGGCCAATGGCGACCGAACGCGACGTGGCGAAACGCTATCTCTTGGTCAAGCTGGAAGCGATGCGTGCGACCGCAGAATGCCGTGGCGATCTACTGCAAGCGAGAGCCATATCGGTACGTTTGGTGGAACTCAGCGAGGAACTCCAACTGGACACCACTCTTAGTCATTAGTCATTGGCGAAAAGCGAATTCGTGCAAAACAAATGGCTGACGAACAGTAACTGATGACCAATGAGGCAATTTCCCGAGTTTTTTTGGAAAAAGTTGTAACGTTTGCTGCCGTTCCGGAAGATCGTTGTGTCATGGAACGCGCGGACCCGGATCTGGAGCAATTGATGGAGCGGGCCAGCCGGGGCGATGAAGCGGCCCAGCAGGCGCTCCTCTCCCAACACCGCGAGCGATTGCGGCGCATGGTCGCCGTGCGCCTCGACCCGCGGGTCGCCGCGCGCGTCGATCCTTCCGATGTCGTTCAAGAAGCACTCGCGGCGGCGTCCGAACTCCTGTCGGATTATCTCCAGAAACAACCGATTCCATTTTACCCCTGGTTGCGACGGATTGCCTGGGAGCGGTTAGTCAAACTGCACCGTCAACACATCACAGCAGAAAAACGAACCGTTACCCGCGAAGCGACACCGGAATTGCCAGACGGATCGGTCGCTGTGCTCGCTCGCCTGGTTGTGGCGGACAACACCAGCCCCAGCGATCAGGCTGTGCGTAAAGAACTCCAAAACCGTATCCGAGCCGCTCTCAATGAACTGGGTGAACGGGATCGCGAGGTGCTCATCCTCCGCTATCTGGAACAACTCTCGACAGCGGAAATCGCCGCACTGATGGGAAGCACTCCGGGAGCGATCAGGGTCCGGCACTTGCGCGCGCTGGAACGGCTGCGCGTTCTACTCAAGGAGGCTCTCGGTTGAAATCCTCTGGTCGGTTGTTGCTCTGTTGAAACCTTGGGTCGGTTGTCGAAATCTGAGAGGAAACCACTCCCAACAAACAAAACCAGAGACAACAAACCCGAGGATTTCAACTGAGCTCTCAAGGAGCACGACTCGTGAAAACCGACCTGCGTCCCTCGACCTCACTTTCCCTCGATGAACGTCTCGCGGAACTAGTCGATGAACTCGCCGTCCGTATGCAGGCGGGAGAAGCGATCGATCTGGAAGCTCTCACGCGTGCTCATCCCGAGTTCGCCGATCGTCTCGAACCTCTGCTCCCCACTCTCCGGGCATTGGCCGGGTTCGGCGTCTCGAACACCGCAAATGACCCCACACTCCCATCCGCCGGAGTCCTGGGAGACTTCCGGATCATTCGTGAAGTCGGACGGGGCGGAATGGGAATCGTTTATGAGGCGCAACAACTTTCGCTCGGTGGCCGTCAGGTGGCACTCAAGATCCTTCCGTTTGCCGGGATGTTCGATCGACGCTATCTGTTGCGGTTTCAGAATGAGGCACGTGCCACGGCATCTTTGCACCACCCACACATTGTGCCGGTTTATGCCGTGGGTTGCGATCACGGCGTTCACTATTACGCCATGCAATTCATTGATGGAATGACTCTGGCAGCCGCGATCGAGGGGCTCCAAACGCAGGATCAGCAGACCCGAGCCGACCACGGATCGCCGCCCGACGCTGGCGCGGTGGCCGAGGCTCCCCTGCAAATCAGCGACTCGGCAACACTCATGGCGGCCGCGCTTTCGTCCGAACGAACGGCCAAGCCACACGAGTTTATCCGAACTGTCGCCCGGCTCGGACGACAGGCGGCCAGCGCGCTCGATCATGCGCACCAGCAGGGAATCATCCATCGCGACATCAAGCCCGCAAACTTGTTGCTCGATGGCAATCGAAACGTGTGGGTGACCGACTTCGGATTGGCCCATTTTCGCGAAGAGTGCGGAGTCACGCGGACTGGCGAGGTCGTCGGCACGCTCCGATACATGAGCCCGGAACAGACGCACGGCCGGCAGTTGGTCGATCATCGGACCGACATCTACTCGCTGGGCGTGACGCTATACGAACTGCTCACGCTACACGCCGCGTTTCGCGGTGACCGTGGGGATCTCCTCCGGCGAATCACCACCGAAGACCCGCCACCGGCCCGGCGCTTCAACCCGGCCATCCCGGTGGAGTTGGAAACCATTGTGGCCAAGGCAATGTCCAAGGCTCCCGAAGAGCGGTACCGCACGGCACAAGAACTGGCGGATGACCTGCAACGGTGGCTCGACGACAAACCGATCTTGGCCCGTCCGCTGACGTCACTTCAGAAGTTTCGGAAATGGTCGCGGCGACACCTTTCGTTCGTGATCGGTCTTGCTGTCACCCTCATTCTCTTGACCGCCGGTGTTGTGGTCTGGTCCATACTCTATGCGGTGCAGCAAAAGCATTTCGCCGACCAGCAAAGTCAATTCGCTCACGAGCGGGAACTGTCGGAACGAAAAATCGCCGGGGATCTGCAACGCGTCCGGATTGGTCGGGCGGAGGCGGTTCGCATGGCCCGGCTCCCGGGTTATCGGCGGCAGGTGTGGGCTGACCTTCGCGAGGCAAGTACCCTCGCGGATAACGCCGATTCCGTGGATCAGAGGCGAGCCGTTGTCCTGGCGTGCTTGGGTGATCCAGTCGGGCTTGATCCGGTCGCGAACCCAGAAGCCATTCCTCGGCAACAACTTGGGTCGGTGCCGCCGGATATCGAGAAGAAAATTCGGCGGCCAACAACGGGAATAATCAAGCCCACCCCGCGAACGGACTTGTTCGTCGCGGTTGAGATGGATCGTTTCATCACCTTCTACGACACGGCGGGGCGCAAGACATCGTTGATTGGCGGCTCTCCACTGGGCGGTATCTACGACCTGACGTTTGTTCCCAACGGCTGGTCGATCGTCGCCGGCTGCGAGCAGGGTTTTTTTGTCTGGGGAATACCGACGGGTGAGCGCTGGGTGGTTCCGACCGGAAACATCACATCCGTGGCAGTTTCCCCGAACGGACGATTTCTGGCGGTCGGCGGTCAGCAACTGGAATTGTGGTCTCTGGCCGGGTCGCGGCTCATTGTGTCCATCCCCTATCCCACACCGGGGGCGCGTGTGGAGTTCAGCGCGGATGGCCGGATTCTCCTCGCCGTAGTCAATGGGAAAGCAGTGGCCGGTTGGGAGTTGAGCGACACCCCAGAACGAAGAGTGTTCGATGGTCACACACTGGGTGTCCCGGCAGTCGCCTTCCACCCCGATAGCCGCCGCCTTGCGTCGGTTTCCAAGGATCGGCTCGTCCGCATTTGGGATAGTAAGACGGGAAAAATCATCGGCGATGCACCGATCGGGCACCCGGCCGAAATTGAGGCCATCGCATTCAACGCGGACGGTTCCCGATTCGCCACGGGGGATCTCACGGGAGCAGTGCGGGTGTGGGATACGACATCCAGGAACGTTCTTGCGGAGCACGGATCGGGCGCGATATGGCGCGTGCAATTCAGTTCCAACGGCCAGTATTTGGTGGCGGCGGGTGCCTTCGGAGTAGCCGTGTGGAAGCTCAGCACGACTGCGACCGGTGGAGTTGCACTGACCGCGGTCCGCTTACTCGCGGCTCCGGGCCCGAGTCCTTATGCAATCGATATCGCTATCCGGCCAGGTGGGTCTGAGGCGGTTTTTCTGACGCGGGATGGGCGAATATATTCTTTCGACCTGAACCGTCTGGAGGATCCTCCACGTCTGTTAATTGAAAAAGTTCGCTACGCGCTGCGCTCGCTTCACTTCGACCCGAGGGGGAATCGGCTGTCGTTTATCACGCGGACAAACACCTTTGGATATTGGAACTGGCAGGAGAAGAAGGTAACCGACACTCAGTGTCGGGCCGAGTGGATCGCGCTGAGCGAGGATGGTCGATGGGCCGCACTGGGACTCCCCGGCCAGAGCATCACGGTTATTGAAGTGGCAACGGGGAAAGAAGTCTTTGCATTGCCCACGGAGGGGAGCGTTATCTGGAGTCTGGCTTGGTCTGCGGATGGGAGACAACTGGCTGTTGGCCTCGCGGACGGCCGGGTGGCAATTTGGAACCTGGAACAGGTTCGCGCCAGACTGGCGGAATTCGGGATCGAGTCACCGTCCACAGCGCGGTAACGACGGTTCTCGGCGTGCTCACTTATTCCCGCCGCGACCAATGCCATAGTAGGCAAAGCCAAGCGCCGCCATCTGCCGTGGTTCATACACATTCCGGCCGTCGAAAATCACTCGACCGGCGAGCAATCGCTTCATGACTTCGAAATCCGGATTGCGAAACTCGGGCCACTCGGTCACCACGACCAGCCCGTCCGCACCCTCCAGCGCCCCATAGGGACGATCGGCGTAGTGGATGGCGTCACCGTAGAGTTCGCGGACATTGGTCATCGCTTCCGGATCGTGAACGCGAACTTTGACGCCAGCCGCCAGAAGAGCGTCGATCAATGCCAGGGCGGGCGCTTCGCGAATATCGTCGGTTCGCGGTTTGAACGCCAATCCCCACAACGCCAGCGTCTTCCCTGCCAGTGCCTCGCCGAAGTGGGATCGAATCTTCGCATAGAGTACCTGCTTTTGAGCGTCGTTCACCTCATCGACTGCCTGCATCAGTTTCAGCGGCAACCCTGTCCGCCGACCCATCGCAATGATCGCCTCGACGTCTTTGGGGAAACAACTCCCTCCGTAGCCCGCGCCTGGAAAGAGGAACTGAAAACCGATTCGCTGATCGTGCCCAATTCCCTTACGCACGTCGTTAATGTCCGCCCCAAGCTGGTCGCACAGGTTGGCCATCTCGTTGATGAAGCTGATCTTGGTGGCGAGCATGGCGTTGGCCGCATACTTGGTCATCTCGGCCGATTCGGGCGACATCACGAGGAACGGCCGTTCGGTACGCAGGAATGGTGCGTACAACTCCCGCAGGACCTCGCTCACTTCTGCCCGCCGCACCCCGACGACAACGCGATCCGGCTTCATGAAGTCGTCAATCGCCGCACCTTCCTTGAGGAACTCGGGGTTGCTGGCCACATCCACATGCCGGCAACCCTTCGCGGCCAACCGCTCGGCGACTCGTGCATTGGTGCCGACGGGAACGGTACTCTTGGTGACGACCACACGGGAGCCCGGCGCCCCGGGTGGAAGATCCCTGAGCGCCTCGCCAATGGCATCGGCCACCGCGAATACCGCCGTCAAGTCGGCATCGCCTGCTTCCGACTGCGGAGTACCGACAGCGATAAAGACGAGCCGGGCGGTGCGAACCGCCGTCGCCAAATCGGTGGTGAACGTGAGCCGGCCATCACGTGCGTTTCGGGCAACGAGTTCGTGCAAGCCCGGCTCGTAGATGGGGATGCCGCCCCCCTGGAGAGTGGCAACCTTCTTGGGGTTATTGTCAACGCAGACAACGTCGTTGCCGCTCTCCGCGAGACAGGTGCCCGTAACCAACCCGACGTAGCCCGTACCAATGATCGCGACTTTCACTGTGATGCTTTCCGTTGGTTGCGACCCGCGAACCGGCAGGCTCGCATCGTGCGGGCTTGCCTGCGTTCACTTTTCTCCTTGACGTCTTGGTATAGGTTCTTGACCCTATCGTTGCGATGGTCTTGAACCAACCGCGGAACATGAGGGCCGACAGTCCCCGGTGACGCAGTCGGGATTTCGGACCGGTACTTTGCCAAGTCGCCATCCGTTATGTTCACGACACGGAACGCGCTTGGCAACATGCCAGACGACTCGGCGTTGAAAGAGGCAAAGAAATCGACTCGTGATTCCGGGAACCCTCCCGTTGTGGGAATGACCATCTGGTGTGAGGAGAGTTCCTGAAGATGTGAGTATTTGGCCCGCCCCTCGTGTGTCGCCGGAGTGTTACCTGAAAAGAAAGAAACCTCTGGAAAATCCAGAGGTTTCGCGAGGTGGAGGTGAGGAGAGTTGAACTCCTGACCTCTTGAATGCCATTCAAGCGCTCTACCAACTGAGCTACACCCCCTCGGTGAAAGTTAACAGTAGCGGGCGGTGTGTGGGGTGTCAACCCTTACGCGATTTCCGAACTGCATCGACGATGGTCCGGCCATCCAGATTGTCGAGTTGTTCCATAAACCGCGGCCGATTCTTGTACTTCTCGCGAATCGAATTTACGAGAGCGGTCCATTCAGTAAGCCGACCAAGCGATTCATAGATTGGCCGCAGTTTCCGCAAATACCCGGCTGCGTTCGCGTAGGCCGTCTGGTCGGCGTGCGGAAGTTGGGCATCCAACCCGGCCCGATAAACCTCAATCGCTCGTTCGGGGTACGTCGTCGCGACCGCTGCTGCCACTCTCTCTGCGTAGTGCGACGCGCTGGAGTATCCAAGCGTTCCCTGCTTCGTGGATCGCATTTTGTCGAACCAGTGAAGTACCTCGTCCGGCCTGTTTGCGGCAATCGCCATATCGAGGAGGACATTCAGATGCGACCGGGGCTCGCGATCATAGACGTTTCGCGGTTGCGCAGTGGGGCGAAGGTAATCCGGTACCGGCAGCGGCCACGTTTTATCGATTGTGAATTCTCCTGACGCTGGCGGCGGCGCGGATTGTGAACCTTTGGCCGATTTCTTACTCGCGGTCTTGCTCGGCTTGGGAGTGTGTGGAGCAGAAGCTGCGGGTTTTGGTGCGGTAAGCCGATATGGTTGCTCGCCCGTTTCGAGGAAGTGCAAAGCCGCTTTGCGAACGGCGTCTTCGACCTTCGCCTGTCGAGCCGCTTCGATTAATGCGTTGAATGTGTGTTCGCTGGGTTGGTCGAAGAACTTGTCGGCCGCGTGGGCAGCAACCACATCCCACTGTTGGCGTTGCCGGGCGACTTCGACAAGATCGCTGGTTAGTTGCGCCGCGATTCCTGGCCACTTCTCGCGTGTCGCGGTGATGCCCTCCTTTGCCCAGCGCTCGGCGTCCTCCGTCCACCCCTCTTTCAGCAAGAAGGAAACCAATCGCTGGTAACTGCCGGTAATGCGTGCTTCATTTTCGTAGAGCGTTCTGAGTTCAGCTTCGCGCCCAGCTTCGGTGAGTGCCTTGGCGATCCAGTTTGTCAGCCCGTCGCGACTATAGCACCGCGAGAAATCGTCCGCTCGCGAGGTGGGAGTCGCTTCGGTCTTCAACCGCTTCAACAGCGTATCCGCGACAACGGACCAATCTTTCGGATTGGCTGAATCGAGAATTGGATCGCTGACATCACTGAACGTGTCGTAATCGTCTTTGAGAATTGCGTCGATGACAAAGAGCAGCCGTTCCAGGCCAGAGAGCCGCGAACGCGCCAGCGCCTGGAAGACGACGGGCAGACATTCGCGGAATGCCTCGATCGTTTCGCCTTCGTCGTTGGATTCACCAATCTGTCGCAGTCCACGTTCGATGAGTTCCCGGCCAAGTGAAACGACTTCATCCGCGTGGCCGAGTTCCAGCATTCGTTCCAACCGATGCCGGATGGGAGTATAGTCCGGCGTATACCCTTCATCCGACCAGTGGCGGTTCCACCCCGGCTGAGCAGTCACCGTACGAATCTGCCTGCGGACCTCCGCTGCCAGTTGCGAAACGTTTCCTTTCTGGAGCACGAGCCGTTCGCGGAACTCGCGTTCGAGTTCGGGGAATCGGCGAACGAGCGAACAGACCAGATCCGCCAGATCTGCTTGCGAACGCGAGCGAATATCCTCCTCGATCTTCTCCTGCCAGTTCACGGAAGTCGGCTGACTCGCGGGAGTTGCCGGGGTGCTGCGCCTGCGCGACTGTGGGGCTGGCTCGAAGTCTTCTTCCTCTTCATTCTCGTCATCGTCTTCGTCCCAGTATTCATCGTCTTCGTATTCGTCATCCCAGTCGCCACCGGTCACGGATGGTGTGTTTTCGAGCGCGGCCCAGCGTGGATCATTGGCGCTGGCAGCCGGAACGGGCTGAGATTTGGCGATTGCCGTGAGATATTCCGCGATAACCGCGACCACATGCTTGCAATGGCCGCCGATAGGGCAGGTGCAGTTCGATTCAAATGACGGTTGGCCCGCTTCAGAATGGAGTGCGACGGTGGTGGCATAGCGCTCGGTGCCACGTACGCTCGCCAGCAGTTCGCCTTCTGGCGAGACACACAGATTCTGTACTTGGCCGTTGCGCTGGTATGAGCGGCCGCGCTCGACGCTGCGACTGCCGAAGTTTTTCTCCAGGTCATCCCAGGTGAGCGCGGTCCAGGCGGGATCAGGCGATTGACCCGATTTCACCCCGCGAGAAGATGACTTCGCCATGTAGTCCTCCTTGAATGGGCGTTAATTCTCATATCCCAATCGTCGCCAACTCACGGCACCGGCGGCGTCTTGGGGTGCAGTTTCACACGCTCCTCGTATTCGGTCGAAAGGACGTCCTTCACAATGCCGCGTTTGATCAATTCCTTCTCGGGAATTTCCCCTAAATCCTTCGTTTCTGTCATCCATTTGTCCAGAGCGGCGGCCATCTCTTTTTTGATCTTCTGTAGTTCCGCCGACTCCGCGTCCGCAAGGTTATTGATCTCGAAGGGGTCGGTTTCCAGGTCGTAGAGTTCTTCCTTCGGCTTGGTGCGGCTCATGAAGAGCATCTGCGTTTTGTTCAGTTTCCCCTCGAAGGCGAGTCGGCGCCACTCTCGCATGATGGGCATTTCGTCCATGTAGTTTATGTACTGGAAGTACGGCAATTCCGGATGGAAATTGCGAATGTACCGGTAGCGTTCGCTACGGACGGTGCGGATGCGGTCGTAGGCTTCGTCCATGCGATCCCGAGCACCGAACACGTACTTCGGAGCCGGTTGCGTCTTGTCGCCGATGATCACCCGTCCCTGCATCTGCGGCGGAACTTCGCCACCCGCAAGCGATATCAGCGTGGGCGCAAGGTCGAGGAAGCAAACGAGGTCTTCGCGAACGCTGCCAGGTTTGACTTTGCCAGGCCAGCGAATGAGAAGCGGCACGCGCAAACCGCTGTCGTAGGGCCAGCGCTTTCCGCGACTCAAGCCCCAGCCATGATCGCCATAGAAAACGACAACTGTGTTGTCGGCGAGTTTCTGCTCGTCGAGCATCTTCAGGATGTCACCGGCGATGTAGTCCATCGCGGTGATGTTGTCGTGATATGTCGCGACGCAGTCGCGGACGGGGACGGTGTCTGGGTAGTACGGCGGGAGTTTCACCAGGGCGGGGTTGTGGCGTTCGGAAAGCTTGAGCCGCACGGTGTTTCTGGCGTACTGAAAGTGTGTGGCACGCACCTGGCTTTCGTGCGTCACCATGATGTTGTAAACCGCGAAGAACGGCGGTTTGAGCACTTCGGGTTTCTTCGTCCAGTCAACGGTCACATCCGACCAGCCTTTCGGCGGATCGAAATTGAAGTCGGTCTTGCCGATTCCCCCCGCCGCGGGCCAACAGATGGAATAACCCCGCTGCCGCAAATAATCCGTGAACATCGGCGGCACTTTGGTCAACTTCGACCGCATGTGGTGGCTGCCGAGCGTGGTGGGGTACTGCCCGGTGATGATTCCACTGCGCGTGGGAGCACACACCGGAGCGTGCGAGAACGCACGCGTGAACCGCGCCCCTTGCGACGCGAGTTTGTCGAGATTGGGAGTGATGGCGTCCGGGTCACCGTAGCAGCCGAGGTTGGGCGAAATATCTTCGCAAGTGATGAACACGAAGTTCGGCTTCTCGGCCGCGGAGAGCGCGACGGTGAAGTTCACCACGATCAACAAGGAGAGGAGGAACCGCATGGTGAATCTTTCAGACCAAGAGAATGAACCACAGAGACGCAGAGAACAGAGAAAAGCAAACACAGAGATGAGGCAGAAATCAATCTTTCTCCGGGCGCATTCCTTGCCCTGTATTCGCTGCGTCTCTGGGGTTCATCCGGATTTCGTCTTCCGCTTTCCACGCTCGAAGCGTCGCCCACGTCAGCAGCAGGCACGCGATCCACTGTGCCGTGCTCACCCACAGGTAGATTGCGTGAGCCTGGCGGAACGCTGCACGGATCAGAACGCGCTTGCGGTCGTCGTCCATCATCGCGTCGAGCGCAAGGTGGAGGTACACCAGGAGAAACTGGCACAGCATCGCAACACCCCAGATCCACCACCGGCGCGCGGTGCGATGCTTATTTGGATCGCGGGTGAGACTCAGTTCCAGAGCGAAGATCGCCACACCCATCACGCCAATGATGTTGAGCGCGTCGGTCACACGTGCGGTAATCGCCCCTTGCCCCATTCGGCCGAGCAATCGCGTCCCCGCAGGCACCACGAACGAGGCGTAGAACAGAAACCCGCCCTGCCAGAGCAAGAGAATCTGCACAACCAGAAAACGGCGGAAGGTAACCATGCGGTGAAATGATTTTCGGCGGGATCGTGGCGAAGGTCAACGAGATCAACGAGAGTCAACGCCCATCGAATTATCAAACTGGCTGGTTGACTGCTAGAGGACTGTCGGGTATGCCCCTGCCGTTTTGGTTGCTCAGTTTGAGAGCCTTGGGGTATTGTCGCGGAGTTCGTATGTTGAGGAGCTCTTTTCTCAAAGATCGCGACAATCTCCCCAAGGTCACCCAAACAGAGCAGGTTTGGGGGAGTTAACCAGGGGATGCCATGTTAACTACGATCGCGGGGCTGGTCGCGTTTGTGGCCGTAAGCGCGAGCGAGCCGACGGATTCGGAAGTGTTGCGGGCCATGCCACGTGTTTCTCGCGGGCTGCCGTATGTGTGGGAAGAATTTCGCGACAACATCACGATCGTCAAGAATCGAATCGCCCCCTCCCAGCACCCCTCGACTGCCGGCTTTGCCACTGCGCTGATGCAAAGAGCGAAGGAGTCGTGGGAATGCACCGTGTATTACGAGCACGTGATCCAATCGACCTATCCGCTTCCTGTCATGGTTCGCAGGGCGAAAGTCCAGGTGATTTACATCGACAAAGTGAAAGCGGCAAAGTGAGGACTCGGGATGAGCGGGTCTGGAAATTGACCCGCTCATCTGTGCGAGTTTGTCACACTGCGGCCATGACCAGTGCACCATTTTGGCCACCGAAGCCGAAGCTTGTGGAGAGGCCAAACTTCACTTTCGCTTCGCGTGCGGTGTTTGGAATGTAGTCCAGATCACACGCGGGGTCGGGATTGGTCAGATTGATCGTTGGCGGGTACACCTGCGTCTTCAAGCTCATGGCCAAAGCGGCGGCTTCGATTGCGCCGCTGGCACCGATTGAGTGGCCGATCATACTCTTGATCGACGAAAGCTGAACGTCCTTGGCCGATTCGCCAAACACGCGCTTCACAGCCGCCGTTTCCATCGCGTCGTTCAATCGCGTACTCGTGCCGTGGGCGTTGATGTAGCCGACGTCGCGGTAGTCGACTTTGGCTTCATCGAGCGCGGCCTGAATCGCACGCGCTCCCCCGCGTCCTTCTGGATCGGGCTTGGTCACGGAGTAGGCGTCGAACGTACTGCCCCACCCCTTCACTTCCGCGTAAATCGGAGCATTGCGTGATTTCGCCCGTTCGTAGTCTTCGAGCACGAGAACTGCTGCACCTTCGCTAATCACGAAGCCATCGCGGAGGCGGTCAAACGGCCGCGAGCGTTCTTCCGGCGGACGTCCAGCGGACTTGCTGAGCGTACCCAGCGCGGTGTACGCGAGCAGCATAAGCGGATCGATGCGGCTATCCGCACCGCCACAGAGCATTACGTCCGCATCGCCGCGCGAAATCAGCCGGAAGCCCTCGCCCACCGCCTGCGTGCCGGCCACACACGCCGTCACGACAGTGTTGTTCGGTCCCTGACAGTTGAACGCCATCGAAATATGCGCTGCCGCCATGTTCGGCAGATACTTGAGGAGCCACAGCGGAAAGAGCGGCGCATCGGGTCGGTTGGGATCAGGGAGCTTGGTTTCATCGAACTCGCCGTCTTCCATGCACGCGCGTGCCAGGAGCGGTGCAAGCTCGCCCAAGTCCATCGGCACAAGGCCAGCACCCATCACCACGCCAAATCGCGTTGGGTCGAGTTGCGCAAGATCGAGTCCGCTATCGGCCACGGCAAGGCCCGCTGCGCCAATGCCGAACTTCGCCGCCCGGCCCATCACCTTGACCGACTTGCGAAATCGGTCGGGAATGAATGGTTCGGGATCGAAGTCGAGCACTTCACCAGCAACACGAATGGGATGATTGGACGCGTCGAACGAGCGGATCGGACCGATCCCGCTGTGACCGTCTACACATGCTTGCCAGAATGCGTCTTTGCCCACGCCGTTCGGCGCGACCACACCCAGCCCACTGACCACCACCCTTCGCATGACGTCCCCCGTTCGGCTGCCCCTGATCCCCATCCCTGAGGAGAGCAGCACGTCACGCTGACACGAGCAATCCAAGCAGCTCCAACACCCCTCGTGCCTTACCTATCCGCTGTTTTACTTGTTCCCCCCATCTTCACCATCTTCCTTAAAGTTAATCTGGACGGGGCGGTCATTCAATCCCCTCCATGATACCGAATCCGAGTATTCACCGTATATTGCGCAGATTACGTCGATAAACTCGGCACAATCGGTCAACTTGGTAAGTGAAGAAGACAGGAAGAACGGCGTAATTCATGAGATGAACAGAATGCGAACCGCGTGCCGCAGAGACGCCAAAGTCAAATAAAGGTGATTCAGAATGAGTATGGTGGAATGGCTGGGCGGAGTTTGTGATTGGGATGCTCCGTCATCCCCGTCAGCACAACGAGATCCCGTCAGCACAACGAGCAATCCGCACGCGGAATCTCCCGACAGATGGCGTCCAGGACACCAATGGTGGCAAGTTCCCTCGCCACGGACGCGACCCTGGTTCTCCCGGCGGAGCGAATCAATTGTGGCTGGCGCAGCCAGCATGTTTGGCACGACATGTGTGGAACGGCATTTTGCCCTGGTTCGCCACACCGTTATAATCTGAAAAGGCGGGTGGGTTCGGGGAACCTACCGCCCGCTCCTCGAAGGAACGATCACCGATGCACCTCACGGTTACCCGCGCGACGAATTTTTTCGTCGCGGCCTTCGTTTGCCTGCTGACCGCTGCTGTTTCGTATGCTCAGGAAACGGCCAGCGACGCAATGTTCGTCACCGTTCCGAACCCGATCACCAGCGACGCGTTCAATCGCATTAAGAATCAGGTCGATGCTCGAACCAACGACCCCAATCCACAACGGCGAGTTGTCACCGTCGTGTTCGACTTCAACCCGGATGGTAAGCCCGCCTCAACCACCGACTTTGGCCCCTGTTTCTCTCTCGCCGACTTCATCGGAACTTTGAAGGGTTTGAATACGATTGCCTTTGTCCACGCCCCAACGACCGGACACACCGTTTTGCCCATCCTCGCATGCAAGGAAATGGTGATGGGCAAGGCTGGCGTGCTCGGGCCAATTGTCACGGAGGGCGTCCCTCCGTTAGACGAGGTTCGTCAGGTTGCCTACCGGAAGAAGTTCAATCGCGACGACCGGTGGCCCATCGTGCAGAAGATGTTCGACCCCGGCGTGGTTCTCGTGAAGGGGCCAGCTCGCGAGGGTGGAGGCGTGATTTACGTCGACGAACGCGACGCAACCGCCAAGGGGCGGATTGCCGGTAATCCGATTCCGGTGAATGGCGTGCAAAACGGCCAATATGCGAGTTACTCGGCCGATGTGGCACGCCAGGTGGAACTCTCGAAGGGCGTGGCCGACTCGCGACCAGAAGTGGCGGAACTGTACGGTCTGCCGCCATCGAGCGTACGCGACGATCCGCTTAAGGGTCGTAAGCCGGTCGCGTTCCAGTGGATACTCAAGGGGGATGTGGACGGTGCGATGCGCGAATCGGTGAGCCGCGTGATCCGTGATGTGCGAAAGAAAGGCGGTAATGTTCTCATTCTGGTAATGAACTGCGGGGGGACCGATCTGGACGCCGCACGCGAGCTGGCGGAAGACCTCATCAAGGCACAAACCGGTGACGACGCGGTGCAGATTATCGCCTTTGTTCCGGAAAGCGCGCCAGACGCCGCTGCAGTAGTGGCGCTGGGCTGTTCCGAAATCGTGATGACCAAACCGAAGAACGCTGCCGAAGGCGAACCGAAGGAAGCCGACTTCGGGAACTTCGAACGATACATCAAATCCGCGAAACCGGCCGCGGTGGACGCGCAGCGCAAGAGCCTCCGCGATCTCGCCGAACAGCGCGGTTACGCTGGCATCCTCATTGATGGAATGCTCGACCGCAATCTGGAGATCGTTCGCGTTCACGGCACAAACGACAACCGGAACAAGACCCGACTACTGACGCGTGCCGATTTCGAGAGCGAGCAGAAGCTCAATCCCAATGCGTGGGTGCTGGACAAGGTCGTCAAGCAACGTGGCGTGCCGTTCCATCCAAACGCAACACTCGCGGCCGAACTCGGTCTGGCTCGTTTCACCGTTCCAACCACCAACGTGAAGGACGTTTGCGATATTTATGGTGTGGGTGATGCCAAGAATCCCGATCCCGGCTGGCTGGACAAGTTCGCGGAGTTTCTCCGCATCCCGGCGGTGACGATCATCCTCGTGATGGTTGGTTTCATCGGCCTGATCCTCGAACTGAAGGTGCCGGGGCTGACCGTGCCGGGGATCATCGCGGCGTTGTGCTTCATTCTGGTGTTCTGGTCGCAATCGCGTTTCAGCGGCGAAATGTTCGTCCTGGCGCTGCTCCTGTTCATCCTGGGCCTGGCGCTCGTCGGGATCGAAATCTTCGTGCTACCGGGTTTTGGCGCGTGTGGTATCTGCGGTATTCTTTGCATGTTGGCTGGGCTGGGGCTGGTGACGTTCGACCGCGTGCCGCAGAATACTGCGGAATGGGTTGGTTTCGGGGTGCGGGTATCGCAATACCTGTTCGCACTGATGGGGGCGATGTTCTTGGCGTTTTTGATCGCCAAATTCCTGCCGCAAGTCCCCTACGCCAACCGTCTGATGCTGGCCCCGCCGACGGATCAGCCACAAGCGTCCGAACTGGCGTTGCCGGGTGCGTCAGAAGCGGCCGAGTTGCTCGGCGCCATCGGCACAAGTACGACCGCGTTGCGGCCAGCCGGGGTGGTGCGGTTCGGCGATAAGTTTGTGGACGTCGTCTCGGATGGCGGGTTCATCCCCGCCGGGACTCGCGTTCAAGTGATCGCCGTCGAGGGGACACGAATCGTCGTGAAAGAAGTGTGAGCGGTGCTGAGTGATACGTATCGAATGCTGAGCCGACGGTGCCGGTGCTTCCCAACACCAACCGCTTTCGGTACTCTCACATCAACCCGTGCGGAAGCACTCAGCACCTTCCTCTCAGCACTGGACCTATGGACTATCTGACGCTGGCCCTCATCCTGATGGGGATCGGGGTCTTTCTCTTGGCAGCGGAGATCCTGGTGCCGACCGGCGGCATCCTGGTGGTCGGCGCGTTGTTGTTCTTCGCTGTCGCTGTGGGTACCATCCTCTATTACGGCACGACAATCGAGGCAGTGGTGGCGATAATTGGGCTCGCGATTGGTCTGCCGGCGGCGGGATACATCGCCGTGTCGGCTTGGCGTCGGATGTCACTGGACAGCGTGCTCGAAGAACCGACCGCACCGGTCGCGACACCCTCCGAAATCGATATCCTGAAGGGGCGCACCGGAAAGACGGTTTCACCGATGCGGCCGTCCGGTACAGTCGATTTCGATGGGAAGCGCGTGGACGCGATGACGGAAGGCATGATGCTCGACGCGGGTGTATGGGTGCGGTGCGTGGATGTGCGCCGAGGGCAGGTGATCGTTCGCAAGATGGAAGAAGCGGTCGATATGACCGGCATCGACCCGAACGCCCCGCCGCCCACCGAGCCGCAATCCGACTCGTCACGGAACGAACAACCAACAAGAGACGAGCCGAAGAAAGACGACATCGACGACTTCGACATCGGCTTGGATAAGATTTGACGAGAGAACATCTTTGATCCGTTTGTTCATGCTTGGCACACAGGAAATATTACTCCTGCTGTGCTGCTGTGGAGGTCCGGTTGTTGTCGCCATCATTGCGTTCATGGTGGGCCGGCTATCCGCGCGGAAACCTCCTCCAGAAGGTGATGTCTGAACGCCAATATTCACCAACTCTGCCGGGATGAGTGTCCCTGCCGGGGTTGCTCACGAAACAATTAGAAAGGACCCACACCCGTGACGCTTTCGACCGCACTCGCCCTGTTTGCAGCGCCTCAAGCACCTGCCGGCGGTGGCGATGTCAATCCGATTGGCGCTGCCAGCATCATCATCATCGTGGTCGCGCTGGTTGCCGTTCTGATCTTCGTCGTCTTCCTGTTTTTGTTCTTCAGTTTCATCCGGTTGTGGATCCAGGCACTGCTCACGAAAGCCGACATCGGCATTGGCAGTCTGATCGGAATGAAGTTGCGGAACGTTGACTACGCCATGATTGTGCGGCAGAAGATCGCCCTGGTGCAAGCGGGTGTGCGCATCACAACTGGCGAACTGGAGAGTCACTTCCTGGCACGCGGAAATGTGCCAAAGACCGCCACGGCCGTGATTGCGGCACACAAGGCTGGCCTGGATCTTCCCTGGCGCACGGCCGCCGCGATTGACCTTGCAGGCCGCGACGTACTCGAAGCCGTCCGCACCAGTGTGAATCCGAAGGTGATCGATTGCCCCGACCCGGGCAAGGGAAAGCAGTTCCTCGACGCCGTCTGCCGAAACGGTATTCAGCTTCTGGCGAAGGCTCGTGTGACGGTGCGGACCAAGCTCGAACGGCTCGTCGGCGGGGCAACGGAAGAAACCATTATCGCTCGCGTGGGCGAGGGCATCGTGAAGGCCATCGGTTCCGCACACGATCACAAGGAAGTGTTGGCCAACCCCGGCATGATTTCGCAGACGGTGCTCCACAACGCGCTCGATGCCCAGACCGCCTACGAAATCGTCTCCATCGACATTGCTCACATTGAAGTGGGCGAGAATATCGGCGCGAAGTTGCAAGCAGAACAAGCCGCCGCCGACCTTCGCGTCGCTCAGGCCGAAGCCGAGAAACGCCGCGCCGCGGCCGTCGCCCGCGAGCAGGAAATGCGTGCGCTGGTTGAGGAGAATCGAGCCAAGGTGGTGGAAGCAGAGGCGCAAGTGCCTCAAGCTATCGCCGATGCGTTCCAGAAGGGGAACCTCGGCGTGATGGACTTTTACAACATGAAGAACGTGCAGTCCGACACACTCATGCGGAACAACATCGCCACGATGACTGGCGGCGCGGAGGGTCAATCCGGCTCAGGGCGGTGAGTCGTCCGGCAAGCTTGAGCTTACCGCGGGAGTTTCGTCCAAGTTATTCTCCCAGGATCACCCAATGTTCAGCGGCGAAGAATCAATCCGCATCAAGTCCGCTCGGAGTGGAGAGGATCTCGAACCGATTATCGAGCGCGCTATGGACCATTTGGGACGGGTCTATTTCGAGAGACGCGGCGAATTCGAAATCGATACACGCCAGTTCCAAAATGCTCTGGCGACGACCGAAATCACAGGTTGGCTCTCGAAGGGGCGCAAGGAGGGAGAATGGCGGTTGACTGTGACGTATCAGGTCAACCCCTCCGCTCTCTGTTGGGTGATTGTGGTTCTCGGTGCTCTTTTTTTCCTCGCGGGGGTACTCATTCTCCTTGCTCCTCATTCAACCAAGGGCGAAGTGCAACGTGCCGTAGTGCGTGCACTCCGGGATGCTCGGGACGACGTGGAAGACGAAGAAGTAGGGTGAGATTCCGGCAGAGTCTGTGCGATAATAGGTAGGGCACCGGGAGTTGCTCTCGTTTCAGGCATCCTGGCTGTGTTGAAATCCTCGAGTCGGTAGTCGGTTGTCGCGAGGTTTTGTTTTCTCAAGTAGTTTCCCCGAGATCACGACAATCTCAACCGAGGATTTCAACACAGCTAGTCAACCCCAGAACCGATCATGCTTGTCCAAGTCATCATCATGGCCCTCATCTTCATCGTCATCTCCACCGTTGTGGGGGTGGTCGCGAGGATGTTGAACGGCCTGGCCGAGGCGAACGCCGCACGCCGCGCGGAAGAGGAGCGGCAGGCTCGGATGGAACGGATGGAACGGGCAGCAGCTCGCGCCCGCGCTGCAGAGGATGAACGCGCGGAACGACCGGCACGGCCGGTCGCCACTGCGGCTCCCAGCGCCGAGCACACCGGCGGCACTGTTCGACCGGCGAGTTCGGATATGGACCGCTTCCTGGCCGAAATCGATCGCCTTCGCCGCAAAGCGGCAGCCAATCCCAATCCGCCAACCGCTCAACCTGGCTCAGCAGTGCCGGTGGCTCCAGTCGTTCAGCCGACCAAGCCGGCAGCCGATCGCCCGCGGCCACGCGTGGTGGCCGAACTTGCCGAACCGCCGGCTTCCTCTCCAACCGCTCCGAGTTTCGGGACCAGCCCGCAGGCTCCCGCGCGAACGGCCCCGCCGCCCGCGCAGATTGAAGAGCTCCCAGTCGCGACCGTACTGAAGACTACCTCGGCCACCGGCGCACCGGCAACGAAGGTCACGCGGATGGCTCCCCGGCCTCGCCCCGCGGCCAAGACGAACTTCGGCAAGAACTTGACGGCGCTCCTCGGCTCTGGCCAGGGCGTCGCAATGGCCGTGGTGCTGCAAGAAATCCTCGGTCCACCTAAGGCGAAGAAGAACGCCGGAGAAGCATAACACACACGGCCGGGTTATCCCGGCCGTGTGTGTTTGTGTTTGGTATGCCCAGCGCACCACCTTGAATTGCACGCGACACCTTCGTGGGCCTATTCGCCCAATCCCTTGTCCCAGTCGTCCATTTGCTTCTCCAGCTCCTCGAACGTCAGCCCTGGGGGGGACGCTATTGGCGGTTCGGTGGTGTGATCGCGCGATTGCCGCAACGCCTCCTCCAGTCGCCTCACCCACGCCGGCACATCCAGGCCAACGCCGCTGATCGTCGATTCCAGCGGTTCGATCGCTTCACGCAGACGCGCAAATGCGGGGTTGTCTTCGGTCTGGCCGTTGCGAGCAGCATCGGCAGCAGGCGGGACTTGCGCGGCCGCACGGTCAATCTCCAGCGGCCGTGTAAACCGCTCTTCCAGGCGGTCGCGCACCGTGCGGAGCTTCACGCCATAACGCGATTCGCGCTCGTTCAGTTCTTTCAAGAGTTCGTCGGCCAGGTCCATCGTCTTTTCAGCGATGAACGAACGCCAGCGAGCCGCGAGCGCATCGTATCCACGCTGGCAGAGTGCCTCGTGTGCCAGCGCCAGAGGACGCATCCGCCACGCGAAGCGATCGTAACGCACCTTCAACCTCAGCATGTCGAGCAGAATGTGGATATTCTCGCCGTAATCGGATTGCGTTGTGGTGGTGTTGTAGTCGCGGTATTCGTCGTAGTGCTCAACAAGTGCTTGCAACACCACTTCCGCGGAACGAGCGGTGCGCTTGCGGTCCACGGTGCCGGCGTCCCAGTCGGTGACGAGCCTCGGTCGCTTGGTGCTACTTTCGCCGTTTGCCGTCTCGTGGTCGAGCCACTCCTCCACGCCGCGCGCCAGAATGCCGCGCATGTTCGAGAGGCCCAGGAACGGCACGGTAAACAGGTCACCGCCGTACTTGGTCACGAAGCCCTTCACCGGCTCCCAGTCGTCGTCATCGCTGACCGTTTCCAGCACGGAGAGCCGCAGCGATTGACTGTGCTGATGCCAGAGATTCTGGAACTCGGTGGCGATCTTGAACAGTGCATCCGCCAGCGGGCCTTCTTCACCGGTTGCGGAGGGATTCCAGGTGGACGCGGCCGCGAGTAGCGTCTCCACCACTCCTGTGAGCGCGGTGCGGAAGAGCTGATCGAAACTACTGACGCGGCGGCCTTCGGGCGGGTTGTTCCACTCCATTTGCCGCGCCAGTTTCGTGAGCTGGTACGTTTCGCGCAAGAGCCCCAGACGCGGAAGGCGTGTGACGAGGTCTTCCAGAACCGCGAGTGCGGTTTGGGCTTGCAGAACCTCGCGCGGCTTTCCGCCATCCGAAGGCGGGCAGTACAAGAGCGGCTCGCGGCGGAAGTGATGGACGAATGATGGGAGGAAATCGCGCACGCTGGCTGCATCGCCGCGGCCAATGGCACGCACGATGCGGATGAGCAGCGATTCCCACGCCGGCGGTCGGCTTTCTGCTTCCTGACTGCTGCTTCCGGATTCCTGGCTGGCAGGCAGTTCTGGCCCTGGCGCCCGCACGGCCGCCAGTGCCAGTGCGGCCCGGCGAACTTCCACACACGCCGAGACGCCCAGGTCGAGGAGATGGCCTTTGATCGCTCGTCGGCGGTCGAACTCGATCATCCCTTCATGGCCGCTCGATGGTTCCGGAATCTCCACCGCCGTGAGCCGATCGAGGAAGAGCATGAGGGAATCGTTGGCCCGGCGAGCGGCCGTCAGCCACGCAGCCAGCGCATCGTCGCTTGCGGAAGCACCCGCTTGCCAGACATCCGGCCGGGCGGTCAGCCGCCAGAGCTTCGCGACGGCGTCCAGAAAGCCGAGGCGGTCTTCGATGGTGTCGGCCATCGCTTCGAGAGCAAATTCGCCGGGCGGTTCCGGGGGATCGCCCGCGACCGAGCCCTCCACGCCGTCGTCAGTCGAGTCCTTGTAGGTCATCCCCTCATAAGCCGATGCGTACTCGTTACCTTCCTCTTCCTCCTCTTCTTCGCGGGCGCGTTTTTCGCCAAGCCATTCGTGTGGTTCCAGCCAGTCCTCGCTCGCGTTCGCTTCCAGCAATTCAAAGAATCGGCGAAGTAGCGAAGCGCGTTCAATCGCCGGTTCAGATGCAACTGCGCCGCGAAGCCAGCGTTCCGCCAGATGCTCGAACGATGCGCCGGGTTCCTCCAGCGGGACCGTGTCGCTTTCGGAGAGCCACGTCATGAGCAGGCCGCTCGCGGCCTTCCATTCACCGCGCTCGATCAGCGGTTCGATCACCTGCGCGAACGCCGTGGGGCTGGTGAACCCTTCGCGATGTTGCCGCCAGAACGCGATGTCGTTCGAATTCGGTCGGCGTTGCGACCACGCCGCGAGTGCATCGGCCACGTGTTCGGCGGCATCTGCGCGTTCTGTACCGACGATGCGCGGCATGTCGGTGACGGTGGAGGTGGCAAATTGGTCCCACCACGACGCAAAGTCGCGCATGTTCGCCGTGAGCCGGGCTCGCGTGGCGTTATCCCCCGCCACGGCGGCCGCAGCACTGGCCCGCGCGTAGAGATCGAGTTGCCGGCCCGCCACGTGAATGAGTTCTTCCGCACGCGGATCGCGCACGGTGTCTTCGCGGCCTGGGAAGATGGGGAACAGTCCCTGATAGCCGAGAATGTTCCACGGGTCGATGAGGGCGCCGCAATCGATACCGCGACGAAGCAAATCCTCCACTTCGGACAACAACGGTACGGCTTCCGCAGCGCGTTCACGATCCGCGGCGAAGGCGGCTTCTGTCTGGCGGATGCGAATTTCTGTTCCGAAGCGAACCGCCGGGGCAGCAATCTTCGATGCCTGTATGCGGGCGGCCGTGGGGTAACCCATCGCGGCGTGAAACTGCGCCAGTCGGCGATCTTGCAGGTGCGAGGCACGCTGCATGGCAATTGCCTGGTTCAGGAACTGCCGCACGCCCGCAAACGGCTGTTTCCGCTTCTCGGATTCGGCACGCAGCCGTTCGCCGTGGGCGCCGGGGAGTTGCTTCAGCAAGCGTTGATAAAAGGCATCGCGGTAGCGAGCAATGCGCGGAACGAGCTTCGAGAGTGTGACGGTGGAGTCGTGGTAGTTTGGGCCCGCTCCGCTCACGCCCGCACCCATGAGCACGGTACCGGCCAGCACCGCGGCGGCTTCGAAGAGCCGCTCGCCCACATCGCCCACAGCGTGTGGCCCCGGGGCAACCCAGGTCAAAAGCGTGTCCAGGGTCATTTGCCGTAGAACGAACCGGCGGAAGTACCCGGCGTTGTCGATGGTGTGCGGGTCCCACTCGCCAAACAGCACGTTTGGGCGCTTGTTGATGGGATGGAAGTGATCGTGTGCACGCGGATCGAACGCGAGTTCGTCGAGTTTCTTCGGGTCAAAGCTCGCTTCTTCGAGCAGCGTGGGCTCGGTTTCTTCGAGTAACTTCTGCGCGGGGCGAACAATGTCGGCATACACACCCGGCGAGACGCCTGCTCCACTCAGGTAAAGTGGCACCGGGCGGACTTTTTCGTGTGAATAGAACTCGGTGTTCGCTCGCGTCTCTAACACGGCGATCGGTCGGTAGCCAACATAGTCGTTGATGAATGCCAGCGCCCCGCCAACGAGCCGTTCCGGTTCGTTCCAGGGCTGGCCCTGTTTCAATACCGCTTCGCAACACCGGGCAAGGAATAACGGACCGAAGAGAGCGGAATCGGGCTGGTGAGCGAGTAAATCGGCATGGTGTGCGCGATATGCGGCCGGCAGTTGCACGAATGCGGCGTCGATCACGGCCCGAGCTTGCGTTGGGTCGCGGAAGGCCGCGCTGCCGGAGGTAACGAGTAGATCCAGTTCGTGGGTCAGCCATTCCGGCAGAGTGCGCCAGGGTATGGCGTTCCCACTGGCAAGGAGGTGCGCGTATGCATCCGCCAGCCCCTTCTGAAACCGCGGGTCCGGTCGCCCGTCGGAAAAGTTCAGATAGCCGAGGAGCTTGGCTGGGTCGGTCTTGCGGGACAGTTCGTGAAAGATGCCGTCCATCCGCAGTCGGTTCCTTGAATCCGCGTGCCGGGGTTGTCCGTCCCAGCATGCCTACAGCATAAAAGAATATGACGGGGCGAGAAAGCCCACCGCGTTTCCGTCAGGAGAGAGTCTGCTTCATTCTACCACGCTCGCGAAGTGAGCGAAGAGAGTTGTCAAGCGTGATACCGCCGCAGCAGGCGGATATTTACAATCTGGACTCATTGGAACGAAATAGAGTGGTCCGCTCGCTCCGCGAGCCGTCGCCGCACGCGGCGACTGTATGAAGTGTCGCTCACTACGTTCGCGACCCACTCGCGGAGCGAGCGGACCACTCTGAGGTTACCATGCTCGACCCGATTCGCCTCGTCGCACTCATTAGCGGCGGCGGCACCACACTCCAGAACCTCATCGACCAGATCGCGGCGGGGAAGCTCCCAGCAACGATTGCTGGGGTTGTAGCGAGCCGGGCGGATGCGTTTGGCGTAACACGAGCTGAACGTGCGGGATTGCCAGTGAGTGTGGTGCCGAAGGGGAACTCCGCCAACAAGAGCGAAAGCGGTCACCCACCGCCCTCGCGGGCGGGGTTCGCCGAGAATGTGTGGGCCGCCGTGCGGGCGTTCAATCCGCAGTTGGTGTGCTTCGCCGGGTGGCTTCATCTGCTGCCGATTCCGGAGGACTTCCGCCAGCGCGTTCTCAACATCCATCCATCGCTGTTACCGGCCTTCGGCGGCAAGGGGATGTACGGCCATCACGTTCACGAGGCGGTGCTGAACTACGGCGCCAAGGTGACCGGCTGCACCGTTCACTTTGCCGACGACACGTACGACACGGGGCCGATTCTCGTGCAGAAGTGCGTGCCGGTGAAGGCCGGCGACGATCCAGATACGCTCGCAGCCCGTGTCTTTCAGGCTGAATGCGAAGCCTATCCCGAAGCGATTCGCTTGATTGCGGAGGGAAAGGCAACGGTGCAAGGCCGACGGGTGGTAATAACAGATTGAGAAAAATGCCTTGTAACGAGAGCCATCATGCTGGTTTTGGACCTGGATTTGTGAGGAATCTGCCGTGTTCGTTCTGAACGGTCCAGAACACCCGGTCCAGGCACTGGCCTTCGCGCCAAATAGTGCGAGCCTCTACGTGGTCCACGGCTACGTTGGCGTTCATGCCTGGAATCTCACCGAACGGAGTGGCCGCGGGTTGGAGATTGTTGGTTGGCGCATCTTCGGCGAGTTCGCAATTCATCCCGGTGGGCGCTGGGCCTTTGGCCGCTGCGTGGGCAGCGATCAGCCCTTGCACCGTAGCACTTCTTGCCTACTCGACCTGAACACCGGCCGGGCTGAGCCGTTTAACTTCATCGGCGTGGTGGGGCAGCATATCGCGATTTCACGCGATGGTGCATGCATCGTCACCATCGGCCACTCGGACGACGACAAGGATCGCCCCGTGAAGACCCGCACCGACCGGCTTTATGGCTGGAAGGTGACAGCAACCGGACCGGAATATGCCTGGCACCTGGACACGCCGGAGGAAGCCAAGCCCTGGCGCATCGTTTTCGCTGGCTCTGATACACTCGTCACCGAAGACTGGATTCCTGACGGACCAAATGTCCTGGGAACGCCGCCAACAAAACCTCGCCTCTGCATTTGCTCTGCGTTGACTGGCGAGCCGAGGCAGATCATCGATTCGCCAAACCCATACGTTGAGCAGTTGCTTTCCTCACCCGATGGTAAGCAGGTGGTCGTTCGTCGCGGAACAATGCTATGGGTGTACGATTCGGCCGATTGGAAAAAACCGCCTGCCATCGTGGCGGGCGCTCACAAGAACTTCCTGGATCCGCGTGCCGCGGCGTTCCATCCCTCGGGACACTATCTCCTCCTCGCGAACAACGGCCCTTCCGTGATCGTCTTCGATACGAAGACATGGGAGCAGGTTCACAAATGGAAGTGGAACATCGGCGTGTTGCGGACCGTCGTGGTGTCACCAGATGGCACGCTCGCCGCTGCCGCCGGTCCACGCGGAACGGTTGTGGTGTGGGATCTGGATTTGTAACCCCTCCGTTCACCCTCCGGTCACCACCGCCCAGGCTTTCTGCATCGTGTCAGGCAATCCATATAGATCCAGCGCCGTGATGAGCACGCACGCCCCCCACCCAAAGGCCAGCAAAAACCAGCCGTTGCGGAAGTCGCCCATCCACTTGCGCCGGCTGGTGAAGTATAGAAGCGGGAACATCGCCAGCGGTAACTGCATCGCCAGCACCACCTGGCTGAGAACCAACAGATCCGTGACACTGCCTCCTCCCCGCAAGCCAATCACGAGAATCGCCGGGATGATCGCGAGCAGGCGCGTCAGGAGCCGCCGTACCCACGGACGCATCCGCCAGTGCATGAAGCCCTCCATCACCACCTGACCCGCCAACGTGCCCGTTATCGTGCTGCTCTGGCCGCTCGCCAGAAGTGCCACGGCGAACAGAATGCTCGCTGCGGCGGTACCCAGCAGCGGTGCGAGCGTCAGGTATGCCACTTTAATCCAGTCGGGATCCTTCTCATCAGGGCCAGCGACCAAACTCACAACGTCCCCGTTTGGGAGAGGCACACTCTGTTTGTCGTGAAAGACCATTGCCGCCAGCACGAGAATGGAGGCGTTCACAAAGAACGCCAGCGACAACGCACCCACGGTGTCGAGTACATTAAACTTGATCGCCCGGCGAATCGCGGCGTCGTCGGAACCGAGTTGCCGGGTGCGGACCAGTGCGGAATGCAGGTAGAGGTTGTGCGGCATCACCGTCGCGCCGATGATGCCGATGGCCCCCACGATCATCCCCTCTTGGCGGAAGCCCGGCGAGAGGAGAGCAGATCCCATTTCCAGGAAGTTCGGGTTCGTTTGTGGCAGCACAAAGATCTCGACGAAATAACAGCCGCCAATGGTCGCGACGAGCACGAGGATGATGGATTCGATGACGCGCATCCCCATGCCTTGCAGCGCGAGGATCAGCAATACGTCAAAAGCCGTGATGACGACGGCCCAGAACAGTGGGATGTGAAAGAGAAGATTGATCGCTACCGCGCTGCCCAGCACTTCGGCCAGATCACACGCTCCGATGGCGAGTTCGCAGGCGATCCAGTTCGGCCAGCGCATCCACCCCGGGAGGAAATCTCGGCAGGCCTGGGCTAAATCCTTACCCGTCACGATACCTAACCGCGCCGAGCAGACCTGCATGATGATCGCCATGAAGCTCGACGCCGCGATCACCCACAGTAGGTCGTACCGATACTTCGCGCCTGCGTCCAAATCGGTGCCCCAGTTGCCGGGGTCCATGTAGCCAACGCTGACGAGAAATGCCGGGCCAACAAACGCGCGATACTGCCGCCAAAAGCTCGCTTTTTCGGATGGTACCGGCACCGTGCCATGCAAGCCTTCCAGCGGAGGCGAACTTGCCGCCGAATCGGAAGTCGCTCCGTCCTCGGGTTCTCCGGACATCGCACCCGTGATCACCCCAGCGCTCATACCAATCTCCCCGCCTCGGCCAGAGTTTCTCTATCTCTAGCCTCGGCTAACTCATCACTTAGTCTAAACGAAATGCAGCAGTAAGTCGAGATGAATCCTGAGAAAGAGAGCCAATTTCCGCGGACTGGACGAACAGCGGGAACAGTCGTGTCTCGCTTTCACTCGGCCTGGGGATAAACTGACCAAACGACTCAACTGCGAACCACCAAAGACACGAACGATGAACATTCTGGTGATCGGCAAAGGGGGCAGAGAACACGCGCTGGCGTGGCGGTTGAAGAAATCCGCGCGTGCGGAACGCGTGTTCTGCGCGCCGGGCAATGCCGGGACCGCGCGCGACGGCATCACGAACGTGCCCATCGAACCCAGCGAAACGGACAAACTGCAACGATTTTGCACGAAGGAGAAAATCGGCCTCGTGGTGATCGGCCCAGAAGACCCACTCGCTGCGGGGTTGGCAGATTTCCTCCGCGGGAAAGGAATCAAAGTCTTCGGGCCGTCGAAAGAGGCAGCGCGGATCGAAGCGAGCAAGGTTTTCGCCAAGGAATTGATGCGGCACGCCGACGTACCCACGGCGGAGTTTCGCGTCTTCGATCACCCCCAACCCGCGCGCGACTACATCGGTACACGCGACTATCCCGTTGTGGTGAAGGCCGATGGTCTGGCTGCGGGCAAGGGCGTTGTGGTGTGCAAAAACAGTGAGGAAGCGATTCGCGCCGTCGAGCGGATCATGACGCGCGAGGAGTTCGGCAAGGCGGGGCGGCAGATTGTGGTGGAGAAGCGTCTCGAAGGCGAGGAAGTGTCGGTGCTCGCGCTGGTAAGCGGCCGAACGTTCCTTCCACTGCCGGCGTGCCAGGATCACAAGGCCGTATTCGATAACGACCAGGGGCCGAACACCGGCGGCATGGGCGCATATTGCCCCGCTCCGATCGCGACACCCGAACTAATGAAGGACCTGGAGAAAAGCGTTTTCTTCCCCACGATTCACGCCATGAAGCGCGGACGATTTCCATTCCAGGGGACGCTGTTCGCGGGCATCTTCTTGACGAATCAGGGGCCGCGGGTGTTGGAGTTCAACTGTCGCTTCGGCGATCCAGAAACGCAACCACTGATGCTCCGGCTGAAAACCGATCTGCTCGACCTGCTCGAAGCTGTCGCGGACGAACGGCTGCATGAGTTCGAGAACAAGATTGAGTGGGATCCGCGCCCAGCCGTGTGCGTGGTGTTGTGTTCCGGGGGCTATCCTGGGAAGTACGACACAGGAAAGATCATCACCGGGTTAGCCGAAGCGGAGAAACTGCCGGACGTGAAGGTCTTCCATGCAGGTACGAAGCTCGACGCCCAGAATCGCTCGCTCACCGACGGCGGCCGCGTGCTGGGCGTCACGGCTCTGGGCGACACACTCGCCGACGCCAAGGCCCGTGCTTACGAAGCGGTGAAGCTCATCAACTTCCCTGGCATGCACTACCGCACGGACATTGCCGACAAGGCACTCAAACCGAAACCCGTTGCGCCGCCCGTCGAAGCGCCCAAACTCCCCGCGAAGTTCCGCAAACCGGGCGGAAGCGGAAGTGGGGAGACAAAGCCAGAGTGAAATTGCTTGGCTATGGCTCGGCTGAGCTAGGGTGAAACTGTTTTACTTGCAGTTATGCCGCGTTGGAAGTAGCCGTCCATTTTCTGCTTCTGCGCCTTCCTTTCCGACAGACAATATTACGAATTTATTAGTATAGGAAATGGGCAGCTTCCGCCGAGGGTCGCTCATCGGCTCGGGGGCGAGGGTGGTTGTGCGGTACCGCTTGGGGCGGTGCGGCATGGGACCACATCTGTTGCGAAAAGCGGTTGCCTGCCGGACGTGAGAGCGGTTTGGGGCGAGCAAATTTGCGTGAAAGAATTGGGCGGCATCGATCGTAGCGTTCCTCGACACGCATTCTTCTCGACATTTGGAGGACGAGGATGACGATCACCTTTCAGGGTGGTACGAAAGTCGTTTTGAACCCGCCAATCCCAACGGTCACCGTGAAAACCGATGTCACGGCAATTGTCGATAACAAGGTCACCCAAAGGGGCGGCATTACCATCCGACTGGAGGGACGTACGTGCCACGTCATCCAGCTTGTGGCGCGGATCAAGAAGACCCAGGTGGGGTATTCGACCGATACCTATTCGTCCTCAGGCGGCATTGAGAAACAATTCTCTCCCTTTCACGAACCGGTGTTCACGGTCGACTCCCTGGACAAAAACAACCCCTACTACGATGAAGGCCGCGGGGCACACGTCCGGGAGGGCTCCGCTCTGACCATCTGGGACAAGCCCACGATGGAGTCGTCCCTGATCGGGCTCTTGAACGAACGCGACTGGTCCATGTTCATCGCAACGTGCTACCTCATCTCCGACGGGGGGCTGATCGGGATCGTGCGCTGGTTCATCGAAAAGGAGGGGGAACTGCTTGTCGACCTGCCGTCGAAATACACAGCTCGATCCGTCCCTATGAACACGTCGGTCATCGAGAGCGGTCGCGAGGTCTTGCAACGGTGCGGCTACAAACCCCAGCTCCTCCCACCGGCCAAGCGGATCAACATGCCGACGAAGGATCTGATCACGTTCTACTGACCCGGCGCGGTCCTTCCCCGACCCTGGCGGCGCTGATGCATTCCGGCGAGCTGTCGAAGCGGACATCGGCACCGATCGGCTCGGAATCGGCGCTGCACGCGAGGGTGGACTTCGCTTTGCTTTCCCCGTTGTCGTCATCTCCGGTGTGAAGAACACGCCGGAGTGATCGAGCCGGCGATCACTTTTTCATTGTCTTGTCGAGAAATTCGAACAGCGCCTTGGTGGCCAGGTCATCCGGCAGGCCGAGGTCGGCGTTGAGCTTGTTGTGGGTGGTTTCCCGCGCTCCGAAGACCGTGACGGGAACGCCGTTTTCCTTCAAGACGTTGCCCAGCCGCAGGGCCTGCGCTGTCACGTCGGGGTGCCCCGCCACGTGCAGAATCAGAAATGGCGGGATGTCTTTGTCCTTCGCCACATGTGTGACGGCCGAGAAGTCCTTGTGCTTGGCGGGGTCGTTGCCGAACTTCTCCCGGTGCCCGTACTTGGCGCGAGGCAAGCCATGCACCCGCCAGCGTGTCTCCGCCGTCTCGATGATGGCCGGGACATCGTAGGTATCGCCGTCGACCGGCACACATCCCTTGATGGTGTCCAGGGATAACTTCTCGGCCTTCAGGTAACGATCGTCGATGCAGATGAGAGCCGCGAGCTGCGCTCCGGCGGAGTGGCCCATAACGTAGACTCGCTTGGGGTCGCCACCATACTTGGCAACGTGGTCGTTCGCCCAGCGGAAGGCCTTGGCGACATCCTGGATGATGGTCGTCATGTCCACTTTCGGCAGCAGCCGGTAGTTGATCGAGACGAAGACGAATCCCTTCTCGGTGAACACCTTCGGCTTGATCTGGACGTCCGTTTTATCCCCACCCTGCCAGCCGCCGCCGTGAATCCAGAAGACCACCGGCAGATTCTTCGCGCCCGGCGGGGAGAAGACATCCAGAACCTGTCGCTCGTCCCCCTTCTCGACGTATGGGATGTCGCGCTTGGCATCTTGTGCCCGCACTGGAGCGATAACGGCGAGGACAATGAGTAGTGTGGTGGCGAGTCGCATGATCTTTACCCTTGTTGAAGCGAAAAACGGGAACAGCCGCGTAGGCGATTGTGCAGCAGCCCCGATCACGAACCGTGGGTCAGGCGAACGACGCGGCGGGGTTGTGACCAATTTTGACAGCGGGGAGTCGCCAGTCAATGACCTGCTCCATGGCAGAAGATTATCCGGCGTTCGAGCGCCTCATCGAGTGGAGCGTGAAGAATCCACGCGATCAAACCCTCCCCATCACCAGATCCACCACCCAGCAACCGCGAACGTGGACTTGCTTGGGATCGCGGCAGTGGTTGAGGATATCGTCGTTGTCGCAGCCCGCATCTTGAAGTGCATCGGCGAGTATCGGCATCGCGCTGAAGTCGCGTGAATCGTACATCTGCTTGGCAAGGGCAACCGCGGTGTCGGTGCGCCATTGCTTGTGGAAGTTCACCTTGCGATAGGGATTCCCGAAGATGTCGCGGATGATGTCGCAGTGAGCAGCTGACTCGGCGGCATACGCGATGCCCGTGTGGGTCAGGCTGTTGTCATCCGGATCGAGCATGAACGATTCGTGACCGTGGTAGTCGGTCCCGCGAAACACATCCTGTGCGGCGGCCAGTCGCTGCTGAAGCTCGGGAGTCGCGCGAGAGTATGCCTCGTGAAACGCGTCGTAGACCCATTCCGCATGGAATACCAACGCCTCGAAAGCAAGAGCGAGTCGGTCTTCTTGGTCGAGATACTCGGTGGCGCGTGCCACCCACTCGCGAATTCCTTCGGGCATGTCAGCGCTAAGCCGTTCGAGACATGCCACTCGCGCCGCGATTGAACGCCAGTCTCCAGCCGGATTGTCTTCATCGGCCCACTGGGCTTGGTCTGCTTCATTCATGAGCAGCAGCGCGAAACTCGTGCTCAGCCAGTTCGCTTCCGTTTCCGTCATCTCTTGGCTCCCTCACCGGCCCGCCAATCATATGGATTTTGTGGCTCAGATTATCAGGGCAGTAGTTCGCTGACCAAGATCGATGCTTGCGGCGCCGACAGAGGAGTGACG